>SDBU01000532.1_pt1 | contig 52882 bp, 80 predicted proteins | sample 2277071 | NCBI WGS metagenome assembly SDBU01 (sample SAMN10397929, study PRJNA504765) | marine sediment metagenome | isolation source: marine sediment core GS08_GC12, 126 cmbsf | place: Arctic Ocean: Gakkel Ridge, Loki's castle | collected 2008 | reverse complement strand
TTCTCCCAACTGTCAGCATATATCTCTATGTCAATCTTACGCTCACCCAAATTAGGACTGCCGCTTCTATCTGCATCTATAGCAAGAGTAACAAAGAACACTTCTTCCATCTTCACCAGCAACGCAAGCGTTGCGTTCCCGTCAGTGGAGTGCGCGGGGATGGGAACCCAGGATTGATACTCATTGCCTGTTTCACGCTCTATACACGGTTGGAGAATGGCCCTAGAAGATTCTCCAGGATGCCACTCTTTAGGCCATGTTCTCCAGTAGGTGGATTGACTCTGATTGTCGGTAATTGGGCCTTCACACCACCGCCACTCAATCACATCTTCAGGATGCCACTTTATGTGTACCTCGCAGTCCAGCTCCGGCCCTGGCTTCATGGATCTGATTTGATTAGGTGTTGGACTTCCCTTGGCCCTACTTTTGGCGCCGTCTAAGCGGGCCTTCAACTCGTTTCTAAAGCTCTTCATCTTCTTTCTCCTTTTCTGTTAATTTAGCTAACACCGCCGCTTGTGCTACTGCGTAGGGCTCTGTGTCTGCTTCAGTAACCCAAGATTCAGGACATCGACCAAACACTTCAACAACATAAATGCCGCAAACATTTGTAGACGTCAATCTAGTCCCCTTATCGGACATCTTCTTCTTCAACTCTAGCATCGCGTTCCCGTCCGTGGAGTAGGTGGGGATGCGCTTCCAATCATATGGGTGAGTTGACTTATCTGGATATGTATAAGCAGCGTTTGCCTTCAGGTGGACTGTTGTTTCTCCCCCGAACCACAACTCATGCACCAGTGCGTCCAGCTCCGGCCCCGCACTCATGGCTTTGATTTGCTCAGGTGTTTTAGACATTATCTATTTCCGTCCTCTCCGCGCTTCTCGCATCGCTTCATTTCGGGCGCTCCGTCATGCTCTTCCATACATACTACTTCGCCTCATTCGGTAGGACTTACCAGCATCCTGTTTTTTTCTCCAAGCTGCACGGTCTCTGCTAAGCTTAACCTCGCGTCTTTTATCTCTAAGCCATATATGTATTTCAATAAGATCTTTAGGGTTAGAGTTATCTGGATGCGTGACTTTAACTGCTTTAGTTAACATCTTAAAATCAGAATGATTAAAACTTGCTTTTGATCCTTGGACTAAACTGTAGTCTAATGCCCAACCACCACCTCCTAAGTATTTGTAATACCCAGGTGGTTTATTTTTACCTATAGTCTTTTTCCAACAAGGGCGGCATAGGAATTGGAATCCAAACTCTCTAGCGAATAACTCTTCACATTCTGGACAGTAGGTGTCAAATAATATAGCCATCACTCCACCTCCACTGCTACTGGGAATATAGGGATGTCACCCTTTGACATCTCTTGGTATTTTACGACTAGCTCTCGGCCAATAGTGCCTTCTTGGTCTTGCCAATACAACTCTCGGGTTTCTCTGGTTAGCGCTGGCCCAGATCCAACTCTAAAGGTCTTACCATCATGGGTACAGGTAAAGGCGCCGAGTGCGTTCTTTGGTATACCTGCAGGGGTCTCGCCATCTACACTCTCACAAGTAGTTTCTTCCACCAAGCCTATTATTGTGAACTTCCTCTGCCTGCGAGGTTTTAGTTTCATTATGAACTGAGATCTCTTGCGCTCGTAGATCCCTCGTGGATGTCGGACTATGATTCCTTCATAGCCATCTTCGATGTATGTTCCAAGTTGTTGGGTGACTTCTGCTAGGTTCTCTAACTTAGTGCTATATACCACTTTAACTAGACTAGTCCCGCTAGCTTTTATGATGCTGGCTAGACCTGCCTCGATCCAACCAGTCCGGAGGCTTTGAGTATCTTCATTAACTACATCAAAGACGTGGTATTGCATGATTGCGTGGTTAGGGTGGATATTCTGCCTTCGTGAGACGATAGATCGAATGTCCTGGTGGCGCATCTCGTGGACGTAGAGCTCACCATCTAGCTCCACATTCCGTAGGCCTAGGCCCATGACTGCTCGACGGATGTGTGGGACTCCGAGGATCAGGTTCCCCTCAGAGGTCCGTAGATCTACCTCGCCATCGTCGAAGATTATGGCCCTGCATCTGTCGCCATTGAGTTTAGGTTGAGCGATTATAGGAGCTGGCCAGAGAGCCAGTTTCTTAGGTGTTATTTTTTGGCATAGCATTATATCTTTACGAGCCACTATAACCTCCAGCATCTGCAAACTTTGCTAGGTCTATCACTCCTACCATCACAAAGAGATGCCATGTTGTGTACCCTACTTGTAAGGTGTCTATATACTTCATGTTTTCATCTACATACTCATCCTCAGATCTTATCCATCTAAGATACAAGGTGTGTAGATCGGTCTCTTCTATGTCCACTTCTATAAAAAGGTATATGAAATCACCTAGGAATAGAGTCTTCAATATCTCAGACCCTAAAGGTACGTCTGGTATTTCACAGTCTGCGAAGGTCTGAGGTGATTCTACTACAAATCTTTGAATCTTTTTGATAACCATTATGATCCCTCTATCGCCATAGCTATTATGACAAAGAATATTACTGATGCTATGATAACTAGTGTCATGTCTCCGCTCCTCTCTCCCAAAGGGATCAGGGAGGCCGAAGCCTCCCCTTTCCTTTGAGGAGTACTTGGGTTCTAGTCGATCATGCTCGCTAATAGCGCTTCCAGCTTATCCCTGGACTTCGCCTGTTCCTCGGGTGAGAGCTTGCCGATGGCATCTGCCAGTGCGGCTACAGGATCCTTCTTCGACCTGATCGCTCCGATCCCTGGTTTCCAGGCATCTAAAGCCGCCTGAGCCTCTTCGAGGGTCTTGCCACCTGTGCCATCTTTGCCCGCTTTAAGACAGCTGCGGATAAAGGTTGCAGCAGAGATAACAGACGCCTGCTTGAACTTATTATGGACCACCTCAGGTCCAAACAAGGCCTCGGCATCGGTTAGCGACTCTCCGAAGTTATAGGAAAACGTCCCAGAAACCCCAGTGGTATTCTCCTTCACTCCAAACTCAACTACTCCAGTTGCTTCGTCATTCATAGATATCACATCCTTTCTTAGTTAGATTTATGCTGCTAGATGCTATGTGAGCATCTTATCCCATTCTTCCATTTTTGACGCCTTGTTATCGTCACGTTCGTCTTCAGCTGCCTCAGCCATTAGGGCTGTGGTAAAGAGTTTACGGTTTGTTTTAGAGTTAAAAGTTCCTAGGATGCCTAGGTTTTCTAGAATTACTTTGGCTGCCTCAACCGAAGTGATATCTTGTACCTTGCCTTCTTTCTCTAACTTAGAATATAGAACATCAAGTAGGCGAGCTATCGCCATACTTCTGGTCGGGGCCAAGAAGCCCTCATCTCTTAGGTAGAGAGCAAGAGCTGCAAGTTTCTTGATATCGTAGCGAGTGTGTAGGTCGAAGTTACCAGGCATTTGGAGCTTACTTTCTATTATTTAATAGTAGCAGCTTTATAGTACTCAGCAGTTATAGTTGCCATTATAGTTCGTCTTGTATCTATAACAAATGGCATAGCTCCTTTAAAGCCGAGCGTCCCAATGATGAAAGGCTTACACTTCGCCGTACACGTTAGAGCTCTTCCTATAAGGATACTCTTTTCTGCCTTAGACCTCTTTTTAACTTTAAGTAATGTAAAGTGCATTCCAACTTCTAGTGCATCGCAGGTTATTTCTGTGCATTCTCTCTCATTCATGATTTTTTCCCTTTCTTTCATCCCACTTCTCCTTCCGTGTGTGCTACTCCAGCGTGGCGGTGGCCGGATTTATGCATAAGAGTCTGACCGACATGCCTTGTCCCGTTTTGTCCGCTGGAGAATCGAGGATGATTCTTCGGGCTTCACCTGATTGTCTCCAGTCCGATACGCATTCGTCTGCGCCGCACCGCCACGCTGGATACTTCACCCTCATGCCCTGCCGTAAGCGATTCAGCGCACGAAGGCTTATTTAGATCAATATATCACAGTGTTTGCTTTTAGTATCTACTGCTAAGACCATACCACGACCTTGTGAGGCCGTATGTACCTTGCCATTGCTATTGGCTAAAACACCATCACCTAACTCAGGTGTGATTGAGTCATAAGGTAATCGCACTACGCCACCAATCTGAACTGTAGCTATATCATCTTGGACGTGTTCTAAACGCCCTAACAGTTGATATAGTTTTAGGTCTTTTATAGGCCCTATCTCATTGTTACCTATCAGAGCTACGGCGATACCAACATCCTCAGCACTAAATAGATAGGTAACGCTCCCCGACTTATGTCTGACTGCTTTAATCTTAAAAGTGCCATACAAGGCACCAGTTCCGTTGTTAGTTATACTTCTTGACATTCTAGTTCTCCTTTCTTATCGCACCTTAAAGGGCAGGCAGGCCATCTGCGCGGCTCTGACCTACCTGCCCCGATTTGGTGGTGAGGAGCTCATCCCTCACCGATTCTAAGGACGTGGGTTTGACCCCACAGAACTCCGCCAGGGGTCCCTCAGCGTGGCGTTGTTGCGTCTGAGCAAGTCCTGACGGTCATCTGATGGACGAAGCAGGTGGGGAGGTGAAACCCTGCTCGGCCCATCTCTCAACCAACATACCCAAATGATATCATAATTAATGTGAGATGTCAAGCTTTATTTTGTTTAGATAGCAAAGTCATCTCGATTGCTTTGGTTACTTCGTCCATTTATCGGACGAAGTTTTGATACAAGTGTGGTGATAGCTATACAGATTCAATAGTAGCACCACGCTTTAGCATCTCTAGGATCACGGTATCGCAGACCTTTTCATCTTCAAAGCTGGTTATGAACTTGCCACTCTCTTTAGTTTGAGCTGATCTGATGTCCCACATCCCACCTCTCATTGGTTTGATCCTAAACTCGATGTTTTTGTAAGTCTTCATCAACCTCGGCATTAGTTATCACCTCCTTCTGTTTCGATACCTATCCATAGAGTTAACTTAGTTTGGCCATTTGGAAATAGTTTAGCTAGGTCTCGTTCGGCACCAGTTAAAATAAATACGGAGTCTGGATATTCTGGGTCACGGCGCTCAACTATATTGTATCCGAATCTGTAGTCGTATAATTCTAGATCTACTTTGACTGTTCCAGGATGTATAGCTGTATCATAAACTACTAAACGGATGTCTGGTAAGGTAATCAAACCAAACTTATCTTTAATCCAACTAGTACAGACGTATAGTATACCACTGTTTCGTTTAGAGTAATAAGTTTGGTCGTTATCTATATTTGGAAATGCTCTAAGCCACGGTGACTTTGCTATTGGTTCTGTCATAGGTTTCACCTCCTTATTTTATCGCTAGTAGAATGATACTTATTGAGTTGATAATCACAATAAATAATATACCCCAAAGGACCAAATTATTGACCTTTGCTCGCACTAGCCTCATCTTTGTCACCTCCTATCATCTAGGATATCTACATATTCCGTCCCATCTCGAATGCCTCTTCGGGAGTAGGCGTTGTATCTCCAAACACTGGATGTGTAGTTTTGAATAGGCGATTTACACGCTGCTGAGTTTCATCGCTATAGTATCCAGCGTAATAGCCGAGGCTCTGACGCTCTTTGGTCTCTGCCTGTTCTCTAGAACCTCCAAAGATACGCATGTGATGTTCTATAAGTAACTCGAAGTATGCATCAGCCTCATCTTGTGCTAGAATAGACATAGCAGGACCATAGGCCTCTCCATAAGTAACTTTGTCTGGGAATGGTTCTGTTCTCATAAATGTCACCTCCTCCCTCGACACTTCTCACAGGCCTCTTCGTCCTTGGCCTGAGTCTTAAACAACGCTCCACAAGTTGTGCAGTTCTTGACTACTGGCTTAGGGTGGGCCACTAGCCATTGCACCAACAGATTTGTTAGCCAGTCGAGCGGGCCGCTCAATGAGCAGCTTCCCGTTCAGTTAAAGCTATAGCAGCTACAGCTTTTGCTATCCAATCGCTGTATAAGTCATCAAGTTTGTCACTTACTACTACACAGCTTGACACGAAGCCTTCTGGCTGATTTTCGCAGTCCTGGATAGCTTTATCATAAGCGATAGCGGCTCTGCAAGCCTCAAGTAGGAGGTCGTGGCTTGTCTTTTCTTGTTCTAGCTCATCTATCATCCTATCTCCTTACCCCTCTGCTTCTCAAGCTCTTGTTCGATGGCTTTGTAGATGTCAGGGTGGTCGAGGAGTTGGTCAAGCAACTCACCAGACACCCTGCCACTATCTATCTCACAATTAAGCACATCAAATACCACATCTACTTCAAATGGAGCACTATCTGTAGCTGGTAAAGAATGATACTGCTCAACCACCTCAAACACTAGCTCCACACCTACTGTAGCATTTCTAGTCTTTGTTGGCATCTTCTAGCTCCTTTGCTATATCGACTTGTGGAACTAAAATAACATAGGTATTAACCTCTAACTCTAGAATCTCAAAAGTGTGCCGGTCATCTGGCTCTTCACGCTTTGCTCGAGCTGCTGCCATCTCGGCCAGATTTCTGGTTAGAAATACACCAGATATACCTTGGCCGTAAACTCCCATTCTTTGGACTATAAAGACTTTGGTCTCATCCATCTCCGCTTGTCACCTCCACTTGGATTTCCTTGGGATAGCTATCATTATCAAAGGCACTCTTTGATATGTATAGCGCTCTGATGTCAGGCTTGCCGATTCGCTTGTCATCATATCGAACACTATTCACTTTCGCTATTGTTAGAGTCATCTTCGTGCTGATCTTCATTGGTATCACCTCCTCCCTCTGCCAACACCTCAACCTGAACCCAGAACTTAGTACCTGGATCCGGTCGGCCCAGCCTCTTGTCGATAACTAGGCCTGTAAATAGGCCAGTTAGCTCTGAGTCGTAGGGATTAGAACTAAACAAGAATACCATCATAGTTCCTAGAACACTCCTCCTAGGTTTTACTACGACTTGAGTTGCTGGTCCCCTTGGACATTTCCGAGATAGTTTAAAGGTGATATCTCGCGCAAACTTACCCTCTAATATGACTTTAGGAAATCTCTTAGCGACCCTATCAGCACAAAGACCTAGGTACTGTCCATTGTACTGGCCTTCATAGAGGGCTGTTCCTCCAGCTTTGGTGTTAAGCTCAAAGTCTTGCCTAATCATACTGGCCTCCCTCTGGCTCTGGCTCTAACTTCACATAGAACGTAAAATCTTGTTTTTTGTCTTGGCCTAGAACTTTCAAAAGACTGGCCTTGGTGTGTGTTATTAGAGGTATATGCTGATCGCTGTAGTACATAAAATAAATATGTTCTTTTTCATTATACCGCACTATAAACTTCCTCGCACCTTCAAACTTGACCTTGGATAGTGACAAAACCACTCTGCTTGTGTGCTTGATAGATGGGAAATATTCTATGGCAGAGTCTGCACATAAAGTGAACTTGCCTTCTAGCTCTAATGCTTCTGACTCAAAATACTGATCTCCTGAGGCTAAATAAGCCTGTCCTCGAACTAGTATAACTTTAAACACTTTGCTCACCTCCCTTCATTCTAATCAAGGCCCTCTGCAACTGGGCCTTCCTCGACCTGAGCCAGAAGATCTTCTCATGATGGCAGAGGTGTTGGTTATCCATCACTTTCTTCGTCTGCGCTAGCAGCTCTTGGTCTCTGGCTAGGATTTGCATTTCTAGTGTTGGTTGCATGGCTATCTCCTAGTTTATTTTATACGCGTAACAGACCTTTCATGTCTATTGTGCTCTGTAATATTTAGCTCGAATCCAAGCCTTGATGCTCTAGCCCTAATAGCTGCTATAGTGCTATACAGCTTGCTAAGGTCTCCCCCGCCGCATCTGATAATAAAGCGATCTCCCACTCGAAGGTTTCCTAATCGTGTTAGTATTCCTAATTCCATGTAATCACCTCCCTTTTTTAGATATAATCTGTAAAGTCTTGCTCTACTAATCGGTAGAGTCCAGGGACACAACTAGTTATTATAGCACCTGCAGCTTGCTTTGCCCCCTCACCGTCGAGGTGCAAAGAGTGAAGCACCTCTGGCTTTCCCTCATTGCAGACTAACACAGCCCATGTTACTTCGTCAGATTTCATTAGGAGCTCTGGATGGAACTCTAGAACCTCGGTCCATTTGGGTTGAGGTCCATCGTCATCCACTATACTATTTTGGTGGGCCATCTCCCTACGGCTACAAAACACTCGATAGAGTGTAGAGATTGTTGCGTCTAAATCCTCACTGCCTGGTTGAGTTAAGTTTGCTAGGATCATCGGTAATCACCTCCCTTAGGTGTTGGTTTGGCTGCTATCCCATTGTTCAAACGGATGATATCATAATAAATGTGAGTTGTCAAGCTTTATTTGGGTCAGTTGGCGAAGTTGCCTCAGCGTGTTCGATGTCTTCATTCATCTGAATAATTAAAGATACAACACCTGCAGGCTGACGGAGCCAGAATTCCTCACTGTAAGTTTCAAACCCGTAGGCCTTTGAAATTTGAACGACTTTAGCTACTCGATTCTTCCAGTATAACTCTTGTGCTTTAGACATCTTCATCACCTCCAGAATTGGTCATTCTTTCTCTGTGCTAACTCTTCCGCTCCTCCAAAGAGGCTAAAGAGCTCTTCATACTCTCGAAGTAGTACCAGTTGGTCTTCGCCCTCAAACTGCTCCCAATCAAACCCCTGGGTTCGCTCCAACAGGAGCTCTCGCATCAACTCAGCCTGTCGGCTAGTCATCTTGAGTGTCATAAGGTATCACCTCCTCATCTATATTCGATCTCAGGCTCTATTTTATCCGTAGCACTGCATAGCTGCCGTCGGCTAGCCTTCTGATTGATAGCTTCTTCTCCCGTCGAAGGCTCCAATAGTCTGCCCAACTGCGGAGTCGATGGTCGGTATCGCCCTTCTCCAGCTTAAGCGGTATCCACTCGTTGATGGCTAGATCTTTACATCTCCGACTGAGCTCTGATCTATCTTTCTGAGTCCGTGGTGGGATAGGTTTGGTTTGTGTCTTTCCTAATTTCATAGGGTATCACCTCCCTCGTTCCGATATTTGCGCATCGCGCACGAGTCCTGATTATCCAAACCGAATGATACCATAACCCATCGAAGATGTCAAGCTCCAAATGGGTTAGGTGGTGAAATCACCTATTGGCGTGAAAACGCCCTACTTCGTCCGTACCACGGCTAGCTTACCATCCTCCGTGAGCCTGGCTGAAAACACCTTGCCGTCCGTAGCCCTATGCTTCGCGTTCCTCCAGTCTACATAACACCGAACTCTACGCTCAGTATAGTCCTTGGTGTCTAGCTGCACAGTAAACCACTCTTTAACATCTAGCTTTGTCATAGCGTGTAGCAGCAGCCTGTTATCCCTGCGGTATCTGCGTAGCCTAGGTGCTGGTCCGGTCTGCTTTTGGATAACTCTCATAGGTATCACCTCCGTTCGGTTGTGGATGAGTTGCCTAACATCGCTTAGGGCGATGTCCGCTCTGCTTCAAGGTCTGCTAGCTCTTCTTCACCTCCGAATATCCGGTAGAGGTCCTCACACTGATGGAATGTATCTTCGTCAATAGCATCATCTTCGACTGACCTATCGTCAAAGTCCCAAGCGTATGATCTAATGATCTCTCGTAGTAGAAGCCCTTGTGTACTAGTTAGCGTCACTACCATCCTAAATCACCTCCCTTCTATCTAGACCTGGCTACATTGCGTTATAGAAGCTTCAGCTCTAGCGCTTCTCCAATCTGCGCTCGAAGCTCATCACCTTGCTTTGGTGTTATCAGACGAAGCTCCTCAAGCATAATCACTCGGCCTAATTCCCAATGCCTATGTGAGTTAGCTAGAACATCGTGCCCGATGTATCTTGCACATCTAGGAGCAATCTCTGCTGCGAATTCCTCATAGTCGAACTCTACAGTAATTGCTGTCATAGGTTATCACCTCCCTTCCTTTGATTTTGCTAGTGGCACCAAAGGTGCCTGGTGCGTGACTAGTGTGAGAGTCCAGACTCCATGTCACCCATTTGGCGTGGGCTGGTAGCTAGTAGATAGAGCTTGTAGTAGTTAGAGGTAGTGGTGGTTTGTTGTGATAGGTTGTCTCTCTCTATCCTTAGATATTTTTTTTAAGAACACTACTCAAACATAACCCTACACCTTAGTACCTACTACTAGAACCACCTACTATACCAACCACCTACTATAGACCTCTTATACTATCGATCTGGATCCCGAAATGGTGTGCCATGGGGTCTGGACTGTCACACAAGTCACACAAAATATTTCTTGAAACACTTCGTCCAATAAATGGACAAAGTGGCGTCCGACCTCGAAGTGGTTGCCACATCCAACCTACCGAACGCTCAAGCTATAGGGTCCCACCTACTCTTGCATCGCTTCCACTAACTCTCGAAATTCCTTCTTTTGGGCTGGCGTCGCTTTGTTGGTTTCAATCAACTTGCGCAGCACCCCAAGGGCTTTGTCCACGGATACTCCCGCAGATCTGGTTTTCGCCGTGATCTCAGCCAGGTTAGGCTTCCAATGCCCGCCCAGGGCTTCGATATTGGCGTCTGTTTTGCTTTGCGTATCCCCTCGGACTCGGCTGGCTGCTTTGACCTTCAAATCATAAGCGATATATCCTAGCACCTTTGCTAAGCTAACTCCCTCGCCAGTGTGCGGTGTTACGTCCAGGTTCATCCCTGAGCCCTGCTTGACATCGGTATCGTCTCGGACGTGCTTGTATCGCACGTTAACCCTCATCGTGTCAAACTCGATATTCGGTCCGAGCTTAACCCGCTCAATATCCTCCATGCTCTCAAGGATAATATCGTCATTTTGCTTATCCATGCTAATTCTCCTATCGGTCGTATTTAGCTTAAGCGTCCGATGGGTTGGATGTAGCTGCACACGCTCTCGATTGAGCGCTTGATTTGTTATAGACTTGATACATAAGCCTTAAATCTCTTACTCTCGTCAGCTGTGAAATCCCCATTTACTAACCGTTTCCATGCTTTGCTTGCTGCATACGCCATGCAGCTTTTACGATACTCGGCTATATATAGCTCGAGCTCTTTACGTTTTTCCTTATCACTAGGCTTGTGAGCTATTATTCTCATGCTATGATATTAGCTCTACTGATATCATATCAAGCAGCTCTGCAAGCTGCTCAGCCGTGATGTCACCACGTTCTTCGGCGTATACAACTCGGCCCTTTTCATAAAAATAACAATCTCGTCTGGGCTTGTCGAGCTGTAATGTGGCAACTATATTGCTCTCAATCGAGCTTCGGAGTGGGTCAAATTCCATGTTTAAGCCTCCAATTTGGATTATCTCAAGCGCTCAATCGAAAACGTGTGCTTGCTGTTCGCCGGATTAGGGATCAATATGGTGAGCCATACTCGACCGTCGTCTTCACGTTATACGGTGCAGCTCCTGTTCGTATATCATCCAGCTATGTGTCCCGTTGTGTTAGCTATTCAAATGGTAGCTCCGATCATGTTCGTAATGGTACAAATGAGCTTGTCATAGCTGGCGATAATGACAAGCTCACGTTTTACCATCAAGCTGGTGTTTTCGGCGATCGTGGCCAACACACAGCTATATGTGTATCGGTCAGCTCAATGTAGCTTGGGGTTGGTAATACAATAACAGCGCCACCAAACAGCATGATAGCTGTGCGCAAATCATCATGATTGATAACCATCGGCTCACCATCAGGATCAGCTGCATATTGGCGTACAGCGCCAGCGTCGCGCAGCTCAGCTACCATCCACAATGGGATGTGTAGCTCGTGTTCATTATCATTGTTAGCTTTATACATTCGATGTCACCCCCGTTCCGTTTTGACGTTTAACAGCTATACCATACCATATAGCAACATACATGCCAACGGTAGCTAACAACGTATGGTATAATCAGCGATGGATCATACCATATATAGCTATACCATAATGACAGCTGTACCATAACGTACAGCTAATCAGCTGCCGGCCCGTAAGCTATTGAATCCATACAGCTTACGCATTGTGTTCGTTAGCGAACACCAACCGTACCTTTACGTGAGCTCCAATAGCTTCGCAACGGATAGCTGATAACGCCGATAGCTCATGTCATGCGATCAGCGCCAATAACCATAAAGCTTACATCATGGGTATGAGCTATCGGGTATGGGGAGGGGTGGGATGGAGGAGGCAAGAGGCATTTAGTTAGGCCTCCACACAATTTCTACCTATTTTCAAAAACCCAATCCCTATGTACATCTACGATCACTTCGTCCATTTATTGGACGAAGTTGCCAGAAACCCTCTTCCTGCCTATCCAGTAGTATTTAGGAGGGTGAGGCAAGTAGTTATATGGTAGCAGATGGGTGGTTATATTTGGAAATACCTTGACATCTTACCTTAAATGTGATATAATGCAGTCAGCATTACGAACCAGGAAAGAACTATGTCCGAAACCGCCGTAGTTGCAGATTTAGACTTTGACCTTGACAGTCTCTCAGTTACTGAAGCTGAGGAGTTGTTAGGTCGTATGCCTGCCAAGACTGGTCGAGGTAGGCCATCCGGACCTAGAGGATATAACCGTAAGGATCAACTTCAAGAGATCTGGGGAAAGCACAAGGAGATGATCAGGCTTCATATCCTTGGCTTTAAGAGCATCGCGATAGCAGAGCAGTTGAATATCACGGCGGCTTGTGTATCTCATGTTCTTAACAGTAGCATCGTTAAGGCTCATATAGATGACCTACAAAATCGGGCCGATGATAATACCATAGACATGAACAAGCGTTTCAGGGAGACTGCTCTCGAAGCGCAGAGCCTTCTCTCAGATGTGCTTCTAGATAAAGATGGTGACCACGATATTAACTTAAAAGTCAAAGTAGCTATGGACCAGCTCGATAGGGCCGGACATGCTCCTATCAAAAAGATAGAGGCCAAGGTCGCCTTAGGCATTTTCGATGGTACAGATGTTAGTGCTATGGCAGCTGCTGCGAAAGAGATAAACGCTGCGAAGGAAGTAGCAAAAGAGAATGGTAATCTTGCATCAGAGGAAGGTTAAATGACTAATCCTAAGACGCTAACTGTGAATGGTAGTAAGATAAGAGTAAGCCTGATCCTTTTAGTTCAAGCAGTTGTGGTAGCTTTTATATGTGGAGTTATCTGGATGGATTTGAAGGCCGAGATGCGAAATTTAGGGGTAAATCGTTGGACTAAGGTGGATGATCAGATGTATATGTTACAGTTAGGGAGGCTTAATCCTAGTGTAGACCTCCCAGTACATTTAAGATCGACGAGCGGTAATATTGAATAATTGGAGTTTGATGTGGCAACTAGTTCATACGAAAAGATGTCTGCAATCATTTGGATAGCCATATTTGCTGCGATAGTGGCTGCTGCTATACTATTAAATGTTACTAAAGTACCTGCTGCTAGAGCTGGCATTTATACCTTCGACCTGGTTTGCTCCGAGCCAGTAGTCGAAACTCCGATTCTCCTTTTTGTTGATGCGTCTGGCCGGGCACGGAAGCCTACAGTACTAGGTGAAGTGCCCGGCGCTCTTTTTGACTGTAGCCTGATTCTTCCAGATGATATGGTAGCTGGAAAGGGCCATTTTGAGCTTGAGAAGCCACTAGAAGATTTGGCTGGGAATTTGAGATCTGTCATAGAAAATCCAGAACTCTTGATAGTGATACCTAAGTCCCTACCTCATATATATCATCTAAATGCAGAAGGAGACTGGGTTGAGTTGGAGTAAAGAAAGGAAAGAGGAGATGAGGAGACTAGTAAGAACGGCCATCGCTACTGCGATGTTAGGATCTGCATTTGTTTTGAGTGGTTGTTTGACTATCGGAGGTAATGCTAGAGCAGATCATGAAGTCTCATATCATGAGGAGACAGTAGATGCGACGAGTGGCCTAATTATCTCGACGTATGATCTCAGAATTAAGGACATCTTGCCTCCTGGCGCTGAAAGCGAAAACCAAGGCAAGATGAAGTGGACCATTGAAGATGGCAAATTTACCTTGGAGATGGATAAGAGCAACAAAGACGATCTGACTGGTACGGCTGAGTTGCTTAAGGTCCAGTTTGAGGCACAGGCCCGACAGCAGGAAGCTTTAAGTAGTATGATTAAGGCGCTCTTGTTGAAAATACCTTAGGAGATAAACTATGGAATGGCTAACGAGTTTAGATATTAGAAGTATTGTAGCAATCTTAGGTATAGCTGGTGCTATCGCAGCCTCTGTGATCGCATTTCTGCAGAAGATCAAGGCAGCGCTAGCCGAGCTTGCAAGTGATATCATGGCTGAGGAGATTGAGGTTGCCCATGCTACTGTTGATCTTAAAAAGAAAATTGAGAAGCGTAGTATTGCTGCCGGTCCTAAGGTCCGGGATCTTATTCGAGCAAAAGCGGTGAAAGCTGAAGCCAAGTTGAAGAATGGAGGCTAACTATGGTTAGTACATTCGCAGAAATCTTTGCTGAGCAAACAGGTGTCATTCCGACAGTCCAGGATCTCACCCTTTACCAAGGGAGCGCCTGGTATCCAGGGATGCACGTTGATACCTCTACATACACTAAGGCCTTCTATGCTCAGATCCGAGTCCTTGCGAGCGATGCGGCTGCAGTTATAACTATGTCCTCTCACAATGGAGGCATCAAGCACTGGGGCCATGATTTCTTTGCTTCGGACTTCGCTGCTGGTGAGGTGTGGAAGACCTTCTCTCTTATCGTTCATCAGTCTAATGCAGGTATCAACACTAATCTTTCAGATAAGTATTCCCAAACCGACTCCCAGGCTGGAGGCCTTCTGGATCTCTTCCTTAGCGCCCAGGAAACGGCGGCGCTTACTTTCAGTAAGGCTGGCTACGATATAGATATGATCCCCTTGGCTAAGAAATCTGGTGCTACTATTGATACGTCAAGTTTTACATTTACTTTAAGTAACGATGGTACTACCACTATAGGCGGCATTGCGGTTGGTAAGATAACTGCCGCAAGTGGGGCACCTTTTGCAGGCACAGCTATTAAAGTTGGGGATTTATTCTATATTACTCCAGGTACAACTACACCTGTTATATCGTTAGCTAACACTTGGGATTTAGTAGCGAGTAATTCTAGATTCTATAGGGTGTCTGATGTAACCAGTGATACCGTAATTGAGATAGATCGTCCTTGGCCTGTGGTTGATGGTGCAGGGACTAAGATGGCTAGTTATACAACTACTGGCCTCCCACTCCAAGCAGTTGCAACAGCAGACATCAGACCTTGGATGAGCGCCGAGGACGACTATACTGACGTACTTCTCATAGATGGTGCTGACGCCGGAGGGACTAAGTTAACCTTTACTAGTGCTACGTTTGATCTAGGCGCTGGTAGCTTCCTGCTTGCAGTTGGTGATATAGTCTTGATTACCGGTCAGGAAGATATAGTCTCTGGTGAGGTGGACATCTCTGGGCTGCAGACTGTAGTGGCTGTAACCACTGGAGCTGGCACCTCAAATGTCACCTTTAATGGTGCTACATCAGGGAGTAATAGGGTTACGGTGACTGACATCGTTATCACCAAGTTGCACGAAGGTCTCATAACTCGGATAGCAAGTGGTAGAATAACTCTGGATGATACTCACGCATATGGCTATTGAGCAATACCAGACTGATATAACTCCTGGTGATAAGGAGAAGCTAAAACAGCTGACCGCTCAGTGCTTTGCTAGTTCTATGACTGCAGCTAAGGTCTGGTTCCCTGATCGATTTGATATGCCTTTTAGCCAGACGGTCCATAAGCCCGTGTTGGACCTGATTGACTCGGGTGCACAGAAGATAGTAATCGCAGGGATGCGTGGGATGGGTAAGACCTCCATTGTCGACTTGGTGGTTCCGGCCCAAAAGATCTTATCTGATGAGAAGAAGTACGTCGTGATGGTTGGGTCTACCTTTGATAACATCGTTGAGCAGACGGAGAACCTTAAGTATGAGCTTCAAACTAATAAGCGGTTGGTAAGCTCTTTTGGACCAACTAAGGGCAGTTACAACGAAGGGGTCTTTGCTAAGAAGAGGTGGATTGCCTCGAATAATGCTCAGACTATGGTCTTCCCTAGAGGCGCTGGTCAGCCAGTTCGTGGGATGCTCTATCGGAACGCTCGACCAGACCTTATCATTGTAGATGATCTAGAAAAGACTGACGAAGTCATGAGTGATGATCAAAGGCGTAAACTCAAGAAGTGGTTCTATGGTGACTTACTCAACTGTGTGAATAGGCGGAGGAATGATTGGCAGATAATAGTAATTGGGACTATCCTACATGAAGACTCATTACTAGTCAACTTACTACAGGATCCAACTTGGAGTTCTATAAAACTAGGCCTTTGTGATACCATTGAGAAGCCGCTGAAAAGCAGTCACCCGGACTATATGACAGATGGACAGGTTAGGAAGTTGTATGCTGAGTTCGAGGCAGCTGGTGAGGAAGATGTCTTCGCTACGGAGTTTTGTAACCTACCGATAGATCCAGGCAAGGCAGTGTTTCAACAGAAGTTCTGGATCAATCAGAGGTATAAGGAGCCGAACTACGATCTTGACCAGCGCTATAAAGATCTCTGCACTGTGATCTTGGTTGATCCAGCTAAGACAGTTAAACCGACATCTGATTTTACTGCTATCGTTGGGGTTAGCATCCGAATGAGCACAGGTGATATCTATGTCCGAGACATCGTGGCTGCGAGGTTATTCCCAGACCAGATGTATGCGGCTATCTTAGGTATGGCCGAGCGGCTAAAGACCCACAATATAGGTATTGAGGTTACCTCTCTACATGAATTCATAACTCAGCCTTTTGAACAGTTCTGCGTCAAGGAGAAGTTCCCAGCCAAGGTGATAGAGTTAAAGCCTAAAGGCCGAGATAAGAAATTTCGTATAAACGCTCTACGTCCTTATTACGTGCGCGGTAGCGTCTGGCATAACTCAGCGGTATGCAATGCGCTTGAGGCCCAACTGCTGATGCACCCTAAATCTCAGCGTGATGATATAGCTGATGCTCTTGCATATGTTGTAGGTTTGATGGAAGTAGGTCAGCTCTACCCAAACACCGAGGGCGAGTGGCAAGACTTCGAGACGGTAGGTGTTGGTGCAAGTCCTAGTGATCAAATAGGCGAAGATTGGATGCTGGTATAACCACTTCGTCCGATTATTGGACGAAGTGACAAGGAACAGAAGATGGTAAGCCCATTCATAATGATCGGAACTCAGTTTGTTGAGATCTTCCCAGGTGCTTTGGGTGTAGATGATCCAACTCATCCTTATACTATAAGAGATAGATTAGGTAATATTATAGTCACCGGCGATCATGATAGGGTATTTCCTTTAGTTGGTGACCCTGTCCTACCAATCAGAACTAACCTGAATATGAAAGCTGCTGATGCAGTCGAGGCTACTGATGTGGTAACCTTAGGTGTCGGTGGCGGTGGGATACCTGGTGATTGGTTTAGGAGAGATGGCACCACCACCCTACTCGGAGATTGGGATTTAGGTGGGGCTGGACACTCTGTGCTAATGTCAGCGCTAAAGGCGAGAGCTGCCTCGAGTCTGACTATAGGGGATGATACTAACACTAATGGAGTTAGAATAGCAATGACTACTGGTGACGTCCACTTCGGGCCGCTTGGAGCTGGTGCTAGCAAGGCCTACTTTGATGCAACTGACGGTAGCCTGATCCAGGATGCAGGTGCCTTCGTGCAGACCGACGAAGTCCGGGCCGTGGGGGCTAGTGGCCTAAGCATCTTCGACTCTACTGGAGCTGCTGGAATGGTGGTTGCCTCCGGAGGTGATGTATCTCTTACGCATGATCTAGCTCTTGCTGCTGCAAAGAAGATAACTGGCGATGTCTGGCAACTGCGTAATGCTGTTGCAGGGTTCGAGTTGATGGATACGATAGGTAATGCGGCAGTTATGGTGACTGGCTCGGCTGACGGTGGAGATCTTCTTATTAAGATTGGAGATATTGATACTATTGGATTAGGTACGCTTGTCGCAATAGATAATGGTGCAGGCAGTATCACTTTGACTGGCGCAGCTATAGTTGGGATTCTCACCATAAACGACAATGCTACTCAGGCCGATGCCAAGTACATCGCAACCGATCAGGTCCGAGCGAGGGATGGAGATGGCCTCAAGCTGTACGATGATGCTAGCAATGGGATCTTCGTTGAGGATGGTGGACAGGTAGGAATTGCGCATACATCACCACTTGGACTCTTTGACATAGCTAGAGAGGCTCGGACTGGTACTGATCCAGTACACGCTCCGCCTCTATATGTTACTTGGTCTGGGAGTGCTAGCTCTGTAGGTGTCGAGTTTAGGCACTCTAACCAAACTCAGGGGATTGGATTTGGCTACAACTCTATTTATGCGACAGGATCTATAGCTAACCAAGGCCTTGGCCTCTTTGGAAGAGGTACGAGAGGCGTTGCAGTAGGGACTACAACTCCTGATGGCCTCTTCGAGGTGCAAACGACCGCTACTTGGGGAAGCCAGGCTGTGACCATTGACCAGGATGATGCGGACCAGGCCTTTATCGATTTCCAAGGAAGTTCTGGTGCAGGTGTAACTAACACCGTAAACACAACTGAACGTAGCACCTATGGTCAGATGCTTATGATCGAGGTGAACGGGGTAAAACGCTGGCTGAAGGCTTACCAGTAGGAGAGAACGATGGCTGATTTAACAATAACTATACCTAATGCTATCGTAGCAGAATACTTAATTGCTGCTAGCGTTGATCTGGATACTCCACTAACTCCTGCTGAAGCTAAGAAGAAGATCAGAAGTGTGGTAAAGGATGAGATTAGAAATACTATTCGTACTTATCGGGAGAGCTTGCAAACCCCTCCTGACATGAGCGATGTAGAAGGGATAAGCACAGACTAATGGATGTTTTCTTACTCTTATTCAAAGCGATTCAGCGGGCTATGAATACGATAGACCAGATGCATGGCGAGATACAAAGGCTACAAAAAGAGAACCAAGAGCTAGCGAAGAAGCTAGCCGAGAAGGAATAGAATGCCTCACGACGATAACAAGAGCGGCGCTGACTTTGGTACTGTAGACTACCAATACGACTACCCTGGTGATCTCGAAATGAGGCCTGGGACAGAGCTGCACGGTAACATCAGGGATCGAATCCTATCTCGAGCTAGCGAATCCTACTTGCAAATCCAAAAGAAGTTCAAATCTTGGGATAAGATCGACAACACCCTTAGGGTACACATCCGTCAGAGTGCTTTGGAGAAAGACATCAAAGCTGCAGACGAGCGTGTGCCGACTCCGATAGTTGTACCAATCTCAACTGCTATGCTGGAAACTATCCTAACTCAGTTCGTATCTACTTTCCTCAACGATCCAATCTTTCGAGTGGAGGGTGTAGGGTCTGAGGATGTGATGAAGGGCTTGTTGATGGAGCAAGTCCTCAAAATTATGACTATCAAAAACAAGGTAGCACTTGGCCTCCACACTATGTTCAAGGACTACATCGCTTATGGAATGGGTGTCGTAGTAACAACTTGGCATACTCAGATGGGATATAAAACCAAGGTGGTTACGCCAGAGAAAAAGGTCTGGGGATGGTTGGGGTCTTCTATTCGTAAAGGTAAGCCTTACCGTAAGACTAAAAGAACGATCCTCTGGGAAGGTGTGGCTTTGCAGAACATAAATCCCAGACAATTCCTCCCTGATCCATCAGTGGCTATCCAAGATGTGCAGAAGGCTGAGTATGTTGGATATCTCGATTATGATAACTTGATGTCCTTACGTGTAGCTGAAGATGCAGGTGAGGAAGGTCTTTTTAATATTAAATACTTGGATCATGTAAGAGACCTAAGAAGTCGCTTTGTTAAAGGCTATATGAACACGGATATCTATAATAGTCGAGAAGACTTCTCTGTACCTAATGCACTGAATGCCAACTCTGCAGGCCAGGATAACTTGAATCCGGTCGACTTAGTTAATATGTATATACTACTAACACCTAGCGAATGGGAGCTGGGTGACAGTGATGTACCTGAGAAGTGGCTCTTCACTCTTGCGAATGATGAAGTCATCATAAGAGCCCAGCCTCTGGGACATCATCACGATCAATACCCTTTTGCAGTATGCGCTCCTGGATTTGATGGCTACAGTACCCACTTCCCATCTCCAATAGAGTTGATAGATGGCCTACAACTAACTATCAATGCCCTCTTCAACTTGCAGATAACTTCGCAGAGGCGAGCTCTTAATGATTCTTTAGTAGTTGATCCGACTAGGGTAGATATCGAGTCGTTGAGGAAACCTGGACCAGGCAAGTTGATATTTCTTAAGAATACTCTTTTAGGTGGTGATCCAAAGGACGCTGTCTTTCAACTGAATTATAGGGATATGACTGCTCAGAATATAACTGACTCTCTCTATATCCTAGACATGGCCCAGCGGACTACTGGTGCTACGGACATCCTCCAGGGTTCACCGAGGCAGAGCTCGGAGCGTCGAACGGCTACGGAGGTTCAAGGAACTTTCAACGCTGCAATCTCACGGTTGACTAAAGACGCCAGGATCATAAGCCTTATGGCTATGACAGACATTGGTAATCAGTTTGTATCTATGACGCAACAGCTAATGAAGGAATCTGTATATATCAAAGTGGCTGGTTCGCTGGAGGAGAAACTCAAACAGGACTTTCAAGTTGAGGCTACTAATGGCCGAGTTGAGGTCAGTCCGATGGATCTGATTGGTGAGTACGATCTCCTCTTACATGATGGAACTTCGCCAAATCCAAGTCATGCTAATACCTGGTTACAGATGTTTCAGATAATGGCTAACAACCCTTTGCTAAGCCAACAGTTTAACTTGGTTCAAGTATTTAAGCATGTTGCTAGAATGCTTGGAGCGAAGAACATAGATGACTTTATAGCTAAATCAGGGCCACCTCAGGTAGTGCCTGATGAGGAAGTTGAACGTGAGCTCCAAAGAGGTAACATACAACCTATAGGAGGACGGATCGGTGGAAACGGCGGCATTGAAGGAGATGTTGGACTTGGAGGAGCATTTTAGCTCCCATCCAGTTAGTTTAGATGAGATTGATACTTGGGAGGATACACGACTATGGAAGTGGCTTAAGGCATCTCGGTTGCGTCGGAGGATGGATCTTTTGGAGGTGATAGCCACTGTTAAGGATGCTGATAGTAATGTAATGAGAGGGCAGGCAGGGGAGATAGATGAGATGTTGGAATCTTTAAAAGTGCTTAAATTTAATATTGAACAAGAAATAAAAGGAGAAAAGGAGAAGTCAGATGACTGAGGAGCAAGCTGTACAAGATCAAGGTGAGATGATGCAGACACCTAGTTTGGATGAAGTGAATCCACCTGTGGAAGCTAAGGCCTCTGAGGAGCAGCAGACTGAGGTCGTAGCAGAGGTTGGAGACCCTCCTGCTGAAGAGACTGCTGAGGATGTAGCTGCGGCTGTTGAAGATGCTGAGGTGCCTGAGGGCGGTGAGGTTGAGGCTAAGGCTGCTGAGGCCGAGGTTGATCCTACAACCTCCAGGCTAGATCGAATCGAAAAGATGCTAGCTAGGCTGGAGCAGACCTCTAACGTCCAAAGCCTTGAAGACTCACCGCTAGGTATGTCTATCGCGGGGTCCGTGGGGGCGAAGGCCCGGACTGCTAAAGCTGCACCTAAGGTTGAGGCTGCTGAGGAGTCTGTACATATCAGGCGAGACATCAAGAGTGTAATAACTAAAGAGGTCTTCAATAAGGCATTAGAATCTCATGATGGCTTTGGAGATGTTATGCAAGCCGTCTATAATCAGGCTGTCATAGATGCTCAGGAAAACATGCTGAAGGGTGTCCCAGGTATACTCCAGCCTGTGATAGACCAGAAGTTCATGGTTAAGAATCTAACCGATGACCTATTCAGACGTTGGCCATCTTTGTTCGAGCGTCGAGAGGAGGTTGGAAGAGTGGCTCGTAATATTCAGGTAAGGAATCCTGACATGAGCCCAGTGGAAGTATTTGTAGAACTAAACAAACAGATCGAATCAGATCATACTGAATGGATAGAGGTCGATGAGGGGTCTGAGGCCCCTGCTGTTAAAAAGAAATCTGTAGGTCCTGCTATACCTAGGATAAAGAAGAGGACTGCTGCTCCTCCTAAGTTAACTGCTATACAGACTGAAATGGCAGAGATGGCAAAAGCGGGTGTTACTGATTTCGAATAGACTACAAGGAGGTAAAACAAGATGAGAGGTTTGCAGGACAGATTAATGGAGACTATGCGTGATTCCCTTGATGTTAAAATCAAGACGGGAACTGCGTCTACTCTACAGGCTATTTCACAAGTCGTTGCGATAGACAGTACTGCTATTGCAGCCGACTACACTCTGACACTTCCAGCTGTAGCTGCGGCTAAGGGTTGTATGGTCATAATCAGAATGGACACCAGAGATTCTTATAAAGTCGATGTCCAAGATCAAGACGACTCAAGGGGTTGGTCTGACCGCGAGCTGAACGCGGCGGACGAAAGCATGGTCCTATACTGCGACGGTGAGAAGTGGCACAAACTAACAGATGTTGGCGTGTAGATGCGCCAATACTAAACTACAAGGAGGTAAAACAAGATGGCTGCTACAAGTTATACAGTTGCTACAGGTCCGGTTCATACTGGATCTTGGGTAACTGACCAAAGACCAAAGTCTTGGCGTGATGGCATACAGCAGCTCTTCCCGGCCGGTAGCGTTGCTTTAGTGAGCTTAACCAGTAAAATGGCGTCGGAAAAGGTACCCGACTACGAATATAACTGGTGGGCTCGAGCCTATCCGGCTCAGGCTGGTACTCTTACAGATGTATATTTGAATTCTGGTCTGTCAAGTGCTGCTGGCTCTACTGTGGTGGAAGGGACGACTGTGTATGCTAAGTGTGCTGAAGCCCTAGCTAGCGAGTTCCGGGCTAGGCATACTGTGATCTTTCGTAACATTGCAGATCACACTGTAGACTGTCATGGTATAGTCGAAGACGTCCAACTGAACGGTGCAAGTTCTTATATTGCTGTTCGTCTGTTGGAAACGGGAACTACTGCTATTAGTGTCACTACCCCGAGGATCATCAAGACTGGATCGTCTCAGCAGGAGAATGCTGAGCAACCTGATAGCATTGTGTACCTACCGGAGAAGAGAACGAACTTCACCCAAACCTTTGAGGAGACGGTGGACATCTCTCGTCGGGCGATGGAGACGAGGTTGCGAACTGGAGGTTCTTACCAGGACCAAAAGAAGATGGCTTTCCTTTTACATCTGGAAAGCATCGAGCGTCAGTTCATCTGGGGTGAGAAGAAGGAGTTTACCATAGGTAACAAAATTGCTACCAATACTCGAGGTATCATTGCTGCTTTGAACGACTGGGCGCCTGGCAATGTGAGCCACTATCCATCCAGTAGCTTTCAGACTTTAACTTGGCTGAATGGAGGTTGGGACTGGCTTGATGAGCAGATGCAGGCCTTGTTCAAGCACAAACCTGAAGGTGGCTCGGCAACTGTATCACGTTTAGCCTTCTGCGGTTTCGGTGCCCTGAGTGGTATCAATAGGCTGGCTAAGGAAATCGGCCAGATCAACATCCCTGTTGCTGCTACAGCTTTTGGGCTGGCGGTGATGAAGTGGATCACTCCTTATGGTGTGATTAACCTCTTCACACATCCTTTATTCAACCATGAGAGCTCAGAGGCCAACTCGATCCTTGTGATTGAGCCGAGGTATTTCAAGTATCGCTATATCACGGATACCCACTTTAAGCCGGACAGAAGCCCTGAACAGGGCGGCAAGGGTACGACTGATGGAAAGCAGGAAAGTTGGTTGACTGACTGTGGGTTGGAAATCCACTATCCCGAAATGTGTGCCTATCTCACCGGTGTTGGTGTAGACGGCAACGCAGCAGTTTAAGGAGAAGACTATGATTAAGAGATTAACCTTAATTGGATTGGCTCTCCTTTTGTTTTCGGGAGTGGCCTTCGCTGATGGTAAGTCGCTGACTTACTTTCATGTTGCAGCTGACCTGAATGCTGCGACTGGGTTTCTGAAGATCAAGCAGGTCATCTTGATCTCGCAAGTAGGTGCTGGCTCTGTTGCATTGGAAGATGGCCATGCTATCACTGGGACTCCAGACTTGGAGTTTGTGGGTTCTGCGACAGAGACTTTGACATTTACCTTTGGAGACGACGATGATTTTATCCTGTTCTCTACAGGCCTCTATATCGACGTAACCAATGCTACAGCTACGATTATCTTACTAGGTAACGGTAAGACAACCATCCAGAACGATAATGCTACTACTACCGTTCTGCATGATCCTGTTTCAGGTGTTAGACGAAGTGTGGTGGCTGGAGGTACTGCCACATTTCGAGACGAGTTTGCTGTGGAAATCTTACAGGACACAGCTACTTATGGAACTTGGAGCATACCTTAACGTCTAGGTGGGTGAGGCTGGCTTAGGCTGGCCTCACCCATAACACTTCGTCCATTAATTGGACGAAGTTACGAGGAAACAAATGGCACTACAAACTGTAATAGATCAGGTTGAGTTGCTTTCTGGAAGGAAAGACCTAATCAGTGGTGGCGCACCGACTGCTGAGGCCTACCGCCTTATGAATTCGGCTCAGAAGTGGCTAGACCGGTACTTTGAGACTCCTAAATCTATAGCCAAATGGTATAAAGATTTGGCTATTGGTGAAGCTCTAATAGAAGTGGTAGGCTGTAGGGCTGTAACCAAGGTTTGGATAAACACAACTGAGTCTGCTACATCTGAGTTAACTAAAATAGCCTGGGATCTATTCCGTTTGTTGTATCCAGATAAAGTCTCAAATACAACTAAAGGCATCCCTGTAACTTATGCCTTTCCTATAGCTCACTTTGCTGCTGATCAGCAGGATACTGTAGAGGCAGATATCTCTGGTGACCTATATCTTGAGCAGACAGTCTTCGGTGATCAGTTCGGGAACAAGACTATAATCCTAGGCCCACCGCCAGATGTAATATACCGACTAAGTGTCGAGGGCCTATTCTATTCAAAAACTTTAAGCGCTGTAGATGATGTAACGTACTGGACCGAGGTCGAACCAGATGTTCTGGCATTTGCAACTATATACCAAATTCGAGTAGGCTTTAACGATGTTGCAGGTGCTGAGGTATGGAAAAGGGCTGTGGTTGAGAAGTTGCGTGGTATAGCGCAAGATGCAGCTGTTGAGCAGACCGCTGGTATTACTCATCTAGGAGATATCCGATGAAGAAATCGCAGCAGATAGCCCTAGGAAAGCGTGGGTTTAGACGAGGTAGATTGCCAACTAGGAAGTTGGGATCTGGATTATCTGATGCCTTAAAGGCTAAACCCCAATCCTTACATATGTATGATAAGAAGGGTCCGGTCAAGCCTGGTGATGTTATCTTCAAGTTGCTGATCCCAGTGGGGTGCGCTATTAGTGATATAGTCATCTTGGTATATGACGATCCATCTTCGACTGGTGATGTTTTAGTTGATCTAACTGTAGAGGCGTCTGGAGGGTCTACAGTTCATACACAAAAAGTAACTCGCGGTAGCATCTCATCGTTTGATGATTTTGAGATATCTCGGGGTAATATAGTAATAGTAGGTCTAAATGCAAATAGCGCTAAAACTTCTGATATTATGGTATCTTTCGTCGCTAGTGCAGGTGTCGATGTCAGATAAAACTAAGGCGGTTAAGATGAACTTAGCTGCAAGACTTCAAACTGTCGAAGGGTTCTCCTCTACAGCGTATGCTGATAGAGGTAGTATGACTATAGGCTTTGGGCATAATATGTCTGAGTTACCTATACCTGATGATATGTTGGATAGTCTCAAGAAGAATGGTCAGACCTTTGGTACTGCGCCTTTGGTATTAGGTGTAACTATGGCTCGGCATCTATTACAAAGGGATATTGGATTCTTCTATAACAGAGCCGAAAAACTGGTTCCTCATTTTGAACAACTATCGAGGTCAAGGCAAGAAGCTATGACCGAGATGATGTTTAATTTAGGTGAGACTAGATTCCGAGGCTTTAAAAAGATGCTAAGGGCTTTGAAAAGGAAGGACTACAAAGAAGCCTCAGATGCGATGCTGGACAGCAAGTGGCATAAAGAAAAACAAGTCGGGGACAGATCTAGGTTCTTGGCTGAGCAAGTGAGGAAGGGATGATACAAGCAGAAACCTTCACGCTTAAGGAAGAGCTAACCAAGGGGCTGAGGCGAACTGGTCGAAGTACCCGTAATAGTGGAGCTCTGCTTATCTGTGATGCGGCTCGGCCTTTCGAGGATGGAGTTAGAAGCATCCTACCAATCCTATCGCCATTTGATGGTAGTGGACTGGCCTGGCCTTTTCCTCAGATCTTCCGAGGGAAGTCTGTAACCTTGGCTTGCTATATTACTTCTATTTATCTAATAGATGACACTACTTGGCCTTGGACCAAAACTCAGATAACTACTTGGAATATAGATGATCCGGATGTGGAGAAGGCAATAGCCTTAGGTGGTACTTGGCACTTCGCGGATTTGTTTAACTCCTGGGTACTGACTAATGGTTCTTGTACTATCATAATGAGTAACACCTTCGGGCTTCGAGGAGGAACCAACAAAGCTTTGGTTAGCACTAATCTCACACCTGCAACCTGTTGTGAGTTCCAGTCTCGGGTGATATTGGCAGGCTTTGCCTCAAACAGCTATTGGCACTCAGAGTGGGAGAGTTTTTGGAGGGAGGAAGGTGGAGATAATGTATACTTAATGGACTTCACCCCTGAACCTAATGTCGTATACTTCAGCTCCTTCGGTGGTGAGGACTCTCTATTCCTATTTCGTCCACATCTGGGGTATGAGGGATTTACTGGTTCGGGCCACTCTACAGCTAACCCTCTCTACTTGGAGTATGTCGAGAAGAACGAGATGGGATTTATGCCCTTGGGCTTCCAGGGCACTGTGCTTAAAGTAGCCCAAATAGGGGATCACATCGCTATCTATACGACAGATGGAGTTGGGGTTCTGACTCCTATAGTTGTGGGTGGGATAGCAACTTTTAAATATCAAAGCCTCGGTAGGGTTGGGGTTCTTAGTCGATCTGCTATAGGCGGAGACCAGTTCACACACCTGTTCTTAGATAACGGTAACTACTTATGGAGCCTAGGAGCTGATCTCCGCCTCACCAGATTGGACTACTCAGAGTATATGGCTGATATGATAGGCGACGTGGTTATCACTTATGATGAGCGAGAGAAGGAATTCTACATTGCCACGTCTGGGCTTAGCTTTATCCTAACTCAAAGTGGGCTGGGTAAAGCTTCGCAGGCTCCAACAGCCTTATTCAATCTAGGAAGTGTCATAGGCACAGCAGGTAACACAGGCGTTACAACTCTTGAGTTGGAAACGGACGCCTTCGATATGGGAGATCGTGGAGTTAAAACGGTCCATTCAGTAGAGGTAGGAATAAGCTCCGAAGGTGTAGTTGAAGTGAGCTTGTTGTATAGACATGATAAAACACAACTCTATGAAAGGACCTCCTGGGTGACGACTGATACCGAAGGCTTTGCTACTTTTGTACAGAGTGGTATTGAATTCAAAGTAGCTGTCCGAGCCTACCCAGCAGTAAACGTGGAGATTGATACGGTAAAAGTAAAATGGAATCTAGGAAAATTAAAACGAAACTTGTCTGACTTAGTATCGCTATAGCGATACTAGTTGGATGTGCTAGGAGAGAGACAATGACGGATCAGCAGACAACACTTCAAGACCTCTTTAAGCGAGGGCTTAGGTCTACGGATGAGGTAGGTAGGAATGTCGAACAGTTGGTTGAGTGTAACAACCTTCGAGCGACTAGGTTCGGGCTTAATAGACACTCTCCTATTACGAATCTGTTTGCGAATGGGGAGCTCGTGCAGAATGGAGGGTTCCTTAATGCTGCTAGTGGGTGGACCCTTGGCACTGGGTGGGCTTATGGAAGTAACAAGGTTACTCACTCATCCGGCACTAATGTCCTAGCCCAATCTTCTGCAACCAAGGCAACTGGTGTACATAGGATTGTCTTTACAATATCTGGAAGATCGGCTGGGACTGTGCAGCCTAGGGTAGGTTCGACTGTAGGAACGGCTGTATCATCGAACGCTGTTCAGACCCAGTATATAGATTCTACTGCTGCTGGACTGACTTTAGACTTCATACCGACTACTGACTTTGATGGTAGTATTGACACAGTTAGTTTAGTCAGTATGGTGCTAAATACTGCTGATAAAGTAACTAATGGAGAGTTTACTACTGACTCTGACTGGAATAAAGGTGCTGGATGGACTATAGCTGCTGGTAAAGCCACTCACGCTGCTGGATCAGGCAGTAATCTAGATCAGGATATTTCTAGTATAGAGTTAGAGATGCTTTATAGAGTTATTTTTACTGTGTCTGGTATGAGTGCTGGTACAGTCTCGCCTGACTTTGATTCTGTAGGCCCTGGCTCTGCTATCTCTGCTAATGGAACATATATGCAGGAGTTTGATACTGGTGCTGCTCCTGGTGATAGCAAGTTGAAGTTCATAGCCACATCTGCCTTCGATGGTAGTATAGATTCTGTAACCCTACATCTGGTAAGTCCATCATATGTCTGGCCCTTTCCACAGATCTTTCATGGAGATAAGGCTGATGTGTTAGCAGGGCAAAGATACATATATACAGCTAATCTTTCTACCGAAGTGATTACTTTAATAGAACTGTACGATGCTCATATTCAGGCTAGCGCTCTAGGAGGTGATGGTGGATTAACTGTTGGTGGTGGGCCTTGGCAGTTTATTGATATGCAGCAGAGTTGGTTCCTAGTCAGCAGTAAAAATATCGTCTATAAGATACCAAGTAATGTAGGTGATAGTATAATGGTGGCTGGTGATAATGCTAGTATAGATACCAAGTTCACAACTATGGCCCAGCTCCGTAACCGGCTCTTCTTCGGTGGCTTCTCCGGAGCGGCTTACTTCGCTAGTACCGCTTGGACAGACATCTTCACCCTCTGGAAACAGAACACCTCCCAAGAGGTCTACACTGATGAGAACACGGCTATTGGGACTAACTGGATCATGTGGTCTACACCAGCCGGAGGTGACTACACCATACCCTTCGTGATGGAACTGGCTATGTTCCAGATCCCAACTGCTGCGGTGCAAACCACCTTGCTGCCTCACATCAGAGCTGATATCAAAAGTGGAGATATCGGCTTCCTCGAGATGCCGTGGCAGGGGGCTATTGCTGTGATGAAAGGCTTGGGTGATGCTGTGATAGTATACGGCGCTGGGGGCGTTTCAGCAGTCGTACCCAGCAACGACGGCTTTACGGCTGTGGACCTTACCAGGGTCGGTGTATCGAACCGTGGAGCCGTTGGTGGGGACGACAGACACCATCTCTTTGTGGATGATCTGGGCGATGCTTGGATGATAACTGCCGACCTTCAGATGCAGAAGTTGGAGTATCGAGAGTTCTTCTCGCCAATCGTAGATGGAGATTTAATCATAACTCATGATGCCCAGCGAGACGAGTTCTACATCTGCAACAATGGTAAGGGATACATCTTTAGCCAAGGCGCGTTGAGCGAACTGGACCAAGTGCCTACATCAGTGATCTTCCACGGTGGTATTCTTAAGGGAGTGGCTGGTAAGGACCAGCAAGATTCCTTCTTCCAGATCACTTCGGACGCTTTCGACTTTGGGTTTGCGGATATCAAGACAATCCACTCTATCGAGGTTGGGACTACTGATGTTAATGATCTCGAAGTTGCAGTCCAATACAAGTATACGAATAGCACTACTTGGACTACTGATACCTATCAGACTGCTAACACCGAAGGTATTGTAACTCCTATTATCAGCGGGACTGAGTTCCGTATTATCTTAAGAGGCCATGCAGGATCAGCCGCTCGGATTGATTATACTCGCATCCGTTGGAGGGCTACTGTAAAGAGGGATGTGGCCGGTTTGACAGGGCTATGATAATTAAGTTAGATGAAGATCAAATAACAAGACATTGGGATGTTATTAAGTTCAGTATCTTAGAGAGTGTTCCGCCTATAACTTATGGTTCGCAGAACACTATCAATAATATGCTGAAAGCGCTGCTGACTGGACAGATGCAATGCTGGGTTATGTTAGATAAAGATAAACAAACCCAAGGTGTGGTCACTACAACTATGACAGCGGACACTTGTAGTGGAGTAAAGAATTTGATGATTTATTCAGTCTATGGATTAAAGTTTATCTCGGATCAGGAGTGGGTTGAGCATCTACAAAGCCTACGCAAGTTTGCTGCGGCTAAAGGATGCCATCGAATCATATCTTATACAGCCGTAGCTAGGTTGATTAAGTTGGCTAGGAATTTAGGTGGTAATACAGAGTACACCTTTATAGCACTGGAGGTTTAGTTATGATAGATCGACATTGTCGAGGTCATGTGTTAACTTGGACTCAGGCCCGGAAGGGTGGAGGTGGAGGAGGGTCTGGGTCTGTTGATTTTCCTAGATATCTCAAATCTAAACATGCGAGGTGGCTTGAGGCTGCAGAGGTGGCACTATCAGGAGCTACGACATTTTTGAGTGCTAATGTTATTACTAACGAGTTTTTCAAAAAACCAAATGATGATTTTGATGATGGCTATGCTTGGACGTTTCAGAGCGGTCCTTGGGAGATAGTTGCAGGAGTTGGAATCAAGGCTGTTGATGCTGGTGAAGACATTCCTACTGACCCTCTCGAGACTGATATTCTAAGTCAGGGTGCTGGGTTTATAGGCGTTGGGTCTGGTACTTATTACGTTGAGGTTTCAGTAATTTCTTATACTCATGATGCTGATGAATTAACTCCTGCAACTGCTGATATAAGATTTGGTGGGCAGGTTGTGGATACAATTAATGATGCAGGCGTCTTTAGTGGCGAGATTACTACTATTGAAGATCAGCCGTTCTTTGAAATTGCACCTAATGGAGATGGGACTAGTATTACTGGACCAGGTAATCTTAAAGGCTTCAACTGTACGATAGCTAATGTAGGCATCTATCAAGTAAACACCTCACCCTACGAGATTCCAAACATCTTTGATCCTAATGCTGAATATACCCATGTAGATGGAAGTCTACTTGATGTAACCCAGGACAGGTATATAGCATCCAATGCTATTGTAACTGCTCTAGTTCCTCAAACTGACTGGGAGACTCACATCGAAGCTGCAAAAGATCGGCTAGATACTGATGGCTACATACCTGATGTAACCTTTGATAGCACTGAGATAGATGGTGTTGTAACTACTCACGAGGCTAGAACTAAGGAGCTACACCTCCGTAGTATTAGCCGACTATCTGCTGGTATGGCTATGGGAGGAGCAATTAATAGCTCTCAGTATCCGGTAGCGGTTGGTCAACTGGAGCGAGGGTTTACTCGACAAGTTGCTGACTTCAGATCACAGCTAGAACTTAAAGCTGAAGAGATGAACTTCCAATCGAAGTTGGGTAAGAGGTCAGAGCGGCTTAATCTACTTGCACAAAGCACTCAAATCATGCTTCAATTGCTACAGTTTAGGGTTGAATCCTACCGGAGTGATGTGATTACTCAAGCTGAAGTTAATAGGATTGCTATAGCAACTGAGACCGATCATGCCAGTATGTTACAGACCTATGCGGTTAAGGATGCCACTTGGGACTTAGAAGCTTTTGCTAATGCCGGAAACCTTATGGCGGCCATAAGTGGTGGTACAGTACAAACCTCTGCTGGTATGGAGTCAGGAAAGGGTACAGTAGGCTCGATTGCCGGTGGAGCTATAGCAGGTATAGGTGCAGGTGTGGGTTTTGTAGGTATGACTGGTGTAGGGATGACTGCTGCTACTGCAGGGACTGCAGCTACCTCTACGACATTAGCTACTGCAGGAACTGCTATGAGCTGGAATCCTGTAGGTTGGGTCATTCTCGGAGCTGCCGCTATTGCAGGTGGGCTAAGCGGAGCTTTTTAATTAAACACTTCGTCCATTAATCGGACGAAGTAAATAGGAGAATAAGATGGCTAATCAAAGACTGGGGCAGATAACTTCTATAGGTGAACTTCAGAGGCTAGGCACGCCTCCAGCTGTCATTCCTAGTGCTATACCGACTGTACTACAGCAACAGTTGAGGCAAAGAAGAGGATTTCTCACGAGTGATCTGGGAGTTAGTAGTGCTACTGCTCCTGTCTCTCAGGCTACGATACCTGGTATAGCCAATACAAGGCCTGGATCTGAGCAGCGAGGAGTCACAGATCCTAGCGTCGCACCTAAAACTGGTGAGCCTATTGCTAATATCAGAAGTGATGTTGCACGACTTAGTACTGAATTCCAAGAAGCTTTAAATCTAGCCAATGATCCAAGTAGTTCTCTAAGCTTTGAAACTGCCAGCAATCTAGCGGATCGTATGAAGAAGAGATTGAGCGATGCCCTACCTGAGAAGTTCAAACCGTCTGCAAACATACAGAAGGGTGGAACTGGAACTCAGCAGGAGGCTCAGCAAGGGGCTGCGGAGAATCGACTAAACTTTGAGAATGCACCTAATGTTGATCAGGGAGGTGGATTCTCTGAGGGTTTTATGAACCTCATGACTAACCCCCAGTTCCAACTGCTGCTTGGAAATATAGGCTCGGCGCTAGGTAGTCCTCTTGGAGCTGCTGTATCTGATTCAGCCAAGAGTAGAATTGCCTCAGAGATAACTCGAGGTCAGCAAGAGGGCTTGCAGGATGCAAGGACTCGGGGACTGGATCTGGAGGAACGTAGGTTAAAAGGGACTGAAGAAAATCGTAGGGTTACTCAGGCTGCCTCTGCTCAGCGCGATGAAAGAATTACCCAAGGTGCTGCTGTTACCCAGCGGCTTGCTCAGGAGGCCGGAGCTAGATCTGAAAGAAGTCTTGGACTCCAAGAGGGTAGAGCTGAGGCTTCTAAGACTACTTTTGCCGATATAGTTATTGAGGCTGGCGAGTTTGGTAATGCTACGGCTCGAGCGCTAGCTCCAAGTGACGCTACACCTGATGAAGTATCTGCGATAGCTAGAGAGGCTCGTATGAGGATATATAAGGCTCGAGGGTTTAGTCTAAAAGATATCGAGCAAGCTGAGGGTAGTGCTACCGCACCTGCCACTGGTGGAACCTTAGACTTCAACCAATTTAGGAATACACAAAGATAATGAGTGAACTAGACCGAGTGTTCGGACCTAAGATCCGGAATGAGACTCTGCAGTCTCAATCTGAGATAGCTACTAATTTCTTCTTGAGTGATACTAATGAGGCGTTTCAGGGCTTGCAGCAGAGTGACCAAGAACAAGTGATTGACTCATATCTTAGGGCTGAGGTCCCTGGATATGCTGGTCGGCAAGATGTTGGGCCTATTGCTAGTTTTGCTAACGCATTCTATAAAAGTGCTTTTGTTGGTACTAAGGCTGCCTTTCAAGGGATAGCTGGTATAGCTAGCCCAGAGCAGGAGGCAGCTGCTGCAAAGACTATAAGAGAAGGAGAGATACTTCATTCGAGCAGAGGGTTTGCTGGAACACTTGGGAGTATAGCTGGTGAGGTGATTCCAACCATAGCAGCTCTACTAGGCACAACGCTCTTTGTTGCTGAGCCAGCTTCAACAGCGGCTGGTGGAGCTCTTCTTGCAGCGAAGGGTGCGACTCTCTTAGCAAAAGGTGCAAGGGTAGCTCAGATAGTTAGGAACTCTGTGTTTTCTTTCCAAGCGCTGAAAGCCTCTGGCCTACGAGAGGCTGAGATAACTCAACAAGAGACAGAGACTGGAGAAGATTTCTCAGAAACATCTAGACATATCTCTGCCTTAGGCCAAGGCGCTCTAGTGTTCCTGGTCGAGAAGATCGGCTTGGAGCAGTTTATAGGTAAAGGCGTACCCATGCTAGCTGACAAGAAGGGGCTAGCTGAGTTGGGTCGTCTGGTATCTTTCCAAAGGCCTAAGGAGGCTGCTCAGGCGGCTAAGGCTCTCCTCGCAACTGCTGGAGTTACTGTTACTACCGAGGCCATCGAGGAAGGGCTGGAGCAGTTCGGGGCTAACGTCCTGGACCTAGCTACTAAAACTGCACGAGAAGGAACCACTCCAACAACTGGCGTTATACAGGCCGCTGGTCTGGGCGCTATAGGTGGTGGTTTTGTAGCCCCTTTTGCTGGGGCTGCTATAGGTCGTCAAGCTCTTATTCAAGGTGAGTTTGACGTAAAGGCTGCTATTGCTAGACCTAGGCAGCCTAAAGGAGATCCCTTCGCAATACGAGAAGGGATGTTCGTGTCTGCTGTTGATCCGAGTACTGGACAGTTCGATACCGCTAGGGTAGATAAGTTGATGGCCGGAGGTGCTTCCGCTAGGGTTACTTTCACTTCGGGTGAAAAGGCAACCGTCCGTACATCTGACACCAGCGCCGACTACTTCGGTCTTAGTGATGAACAGCTAATAGGTGAGGCGGGCCTAGGGGCCAATGCAGAAAAGAATAGACGAGCTCAGCTAAGAAGTTCAGCTGAGACCCCTGGGTCCGCTCTCAACACCTTGATTGGTCAAGGTAAGGTAGCGTTCCCTGAGCATCAGGATGAGATCAATGAGGCTATCCCATTTTTAGTTAGTTTGGTTGCTCAGAACGAAGGGCTATCACCTAATGAGGTAGCTGAAAGGATCGGGATTGAGCAAGGTGAAGGTGGAGAGGCTCCAGTCTTGAGGCTATATCAACAAGGTACGCAGCCTTGGTACTATTCTAAGTTGGAGAAAGTGGTTAATGGGCTGCAGCTTGGGAAGCGTATTAGATCTACTGAGCTTCGTAATGTTTTGTTGAAGCGAGGGGTTAAGGCTCAGGAGATGAGATCTACTGGACTGCAGAGTATGATGGATGAGAATGAGTTCATTGGCAGGGAGAATCTCGTTAGGCATGTTCAGGAGAACTTGGTTAGAGTTGAGAGTGTTGTTAGTAGTAGGCAGACTCAGCAGGAGGCTACTAGCAGAACTCGTAGTATAGAAAGACAGGTTGCTGAGGTACTAAGCGCTGAGCCTGTAGTAGATATAGACATAAGTAACTTCTTTCAGCACTCCTTACAGCAGCTAAGAAATTTAGGTATTAGCGAAGATCTGGTAACTCTAGCTAGGGAGTACCATAGAAACTTAGGATTGCGGAGAGACTCCAGCCACATCCGCTACACTCTCCCAGGTGGCGAAGATTACACCGAGGTCCGTCTAGTTACGCCAGATGTAACTTTGGAGGGGCAGCCTGGGTTTGAGGCTATCAACGCCCACTTTCCCGAGGACAATATAGCTGGGTGGTTTAGGTCTAAGACCAGGTACACAGATGATGGGAAGAAGGTTCTGTATTTGGAGGAGCTGCAGAGCGATTGGGCAGCTACTGAGAGACGGCTACCTTCTAGTGGAGACCCATCTGGTGATATACCAGGTCTCCGCAACCCCTTTGGTGACAAGTGGTACGAGCCTGTTCTTAAATATGCTATCCGCTTTGCTACTGAGAACGGATATGATGCTGTCTCCTTCACCTCACCAGAGGTACAGAAGAATAGGTGGGGAGCCCAGGCTGATGTGGTGTCTAGAGTTGAATATAAGGTTCTCCCTGACGGTGATTATTCTGTGATATCCAAAGATGAAAGAGGTGATATTGTTGCAGCTGAAATATATAGTAGGCAGGCATTAGTAGAGGCCTTTCCAGGGAATATTGTGGACAGGATAACTCGTGGTGAGGGAGTTATTTCTGAAGATTATACTCTTTTAGATGTAGACTTTCGTATTGGAGGCTCGGGCGAGAAGTTCGATATCCTCTACGGACAGCAAATCCCTTCTTTCCTAAAGAAGTTCGCCAGGCGGCATAAGGCGGAGGTTGGGGAGTTCAAAGTATCTAGAGACGATTTAAGTTCTTTAAAGGATGTAGAAGGCCCAACAGTTTCATTGAATGCTACAAAGGCTCCTCTCCTCAACCTAAACAACTCAATCCGACAGGAAGCTCTCGATGGAGCAGAGCTCTTCCAACGTGCCCCAAGTACTGGCGAAGCCAAAGGGTCTGCTGAGGTACTAAACTCCGGACGAGTTATCATCCGAGCACTGAAATCTCCAGACATAAGTACTGTAACCGAAGAACTCTTCCACGCTTACCAGTTGTTGTTCCCACAGACTTTCGATCCAGTGGCTAGATGGGCTGGAGCTAAGCAGGACGCAGATGGTAACTGGGATTGGACAGTTAACACTAACGCGCCTTATGAGAAGCTGGCTAAGGCTTGGCTCAAATACTTAGCGAATGGTAGCGCACCTGGACCACGCTTCAAGGCTATCTTCGAAAAAATGAGAAGTTGGTTTAAATCAATCTGGAATAGGCTCTCCGAAGTTGTTGGATCAACTGGAGGTAAGAAACAAAAATTTAAAGTGAACGCTGGAGTCCAGGCGTTCTTCGACCGTTTAGTCGCTGGCACTGCTACAGCGACAGGTTCTCCTATCCAAACGAGAGCTGGGCAGGCCGCCTCACTTGCTCGGCTCTCCCAGCCTTTGAGGTCACTAGCAGATGATACTACTGTAGTAGAGCCTGGGAAGTTTAGAAGGACAGTTCAGAGGGGTAGTACAGTACTAGCACCTGTAACACCGAAGTTTACTACCAGGTTAGAGAAGATAGATGTTGCAGCCAACATTGCTAAAGGGTCAGATCAAGTTAGGATAGCTGATACTAGAGAGGGGTTGACTGTAGAACAGGATGAATTGGCAACACTTATAGCTGATGACTTACGAAGTGAGATAACAGAAAAGGAATGGGCAGCTCAGACCGATGAAGATAAGGTCAAGATCGAAGCTCATGCTAAATCTCAGAAAGAGGTATATGATGGAGAAACTGATAAGGTTATGGCTCTTGAGCAGATAGAGAATCTGCTATATGGTAGGAGACCGGGCGATGATGATTACAAGGGAGTTAGAAAATTAGCTAATGGTACTACAGTTCCTATAAATAAGTCCGGACATAGTATTTCTCAGATGCCTAATGCTGAGGGATTAAAAGTACTTACAGATTCAGAGAACAAAGGTAAACGCATGACACCTAGGCTTAAGGCTGAGGTGGATAGAGTCATAGCTAAAGGTAAGGCTGAAGGTAGAGAGGTAGATAAAAATGCAGCCCTGGCTCAGATAAGGATCTATGCTAAATCACAGTTAGGTGGAGTGAATCCATATTTTAATAGAGAGCGGACGTACCAGTTACCCAGGCACCTACGAGAGTTAAGATCTGGAGTTATAGCTGAAAGAACTATTCTACCAAATAATATCTACATCGAAGGCCTCAGAGAGTTTGGTATTGATCTTAGAGGGCAAGGCCTTAACCAATTAGATTTAAAAGCTGAGATCGAGAGGGTTAAGGATGAAGTTGGGACATCTATAGGTAATGACATGGAAGACTTCATCGACCATATCTTCGGTGGTGCTTCTGCTAGAGATCCTAGAGCTGCTAAGCTTATACAGTCTGTAAGTAATTTTGAGACTGCTTCTAAGCTGGCAGGCTTGCTAGGTCCCTTCCGTAACTCCCTACAGACCTGGGTAGATGGGATAGCTAGATATGGAATTGGGCCAGTTTGGAATGCTAACCTTACTCTATTCCCTTTCATCTCTAATTGGACTAAGGCTGGTAAGGCTATCCGCAGAGCAAACATAGAGGCTGGGGTGATTACTGCTCGGACTGCTTTTACAGAGGCTGAGCCTCAGCATAAAACCCTAGTTGACTGGGCAATATCCCTTTTCATAAAAGCCGAAGTTAGAAATCAACACGTAGCAGCATTGATAGCTACCTATGGTATTGATAAAGATATCAGAACGCTAATGAAGAGGGAGGATAGTAAAACTATTAGCCCAGTGCTAGACTTTTTCTATAATGATCCTAGCACTCGAGCTATAGAAAGGAGGGCGGAGAAAGTACAGTTAACAGATGAAGATGTGATACGTCTTCGGGAGAAGATTCTAAGTGGGGAGAGGCTAGTTGTAGGTGATATTAAGAAGGCAGCATTCCTATTCAACCGTGATACTAACTTTCCGTTAACTCTAACTACTGAGAGGCTCTGGTGGCGTAGGAGTCCAGGTATGCGGCTCATGTTCAAGTTCAAGATGTTCGGTGTTGAACAGATGGGCTTGATTTACAGGGATGTGGTAGCCGAGGCCAGGCATGGCAATCCTATGCCAGCTATGCGCTTCCTCCTGGCAGGGTTTTTGGTGGGTGAGTTGTATAACCTTGCGAGGGATTTGCTTTATGATAAAGAGGAGTCTCTGACAGTTGGAGTGCTTATGGCCCAAAGTACTGAGAATCGTAGGATAGGTACTAGGGTTCTGAACAACTTCTTAGATGGTGGTGTGATAGGGATCTTTGCAGATGTAGTCTATGGTTCAGGTAACTTTATCTTAGGGCCAGCAGGAGGTTCTTTTATTAACGGGCTTGATGCAATTATAGAAGCTGGATACACCCCTGGGCCTGCGAGGGCTGAGGTTCTTCTGGCTGCTGCTAAGAAGGAAGTTCCTGCCATTCGCCAGTTTGAGGGTGTATGGAAGATGGTTAGCAAAGGTTTGGGTGATGAGAATAACTTCGCAGCGTATCAGAAGGCAAGGAACCTAGCAGCGGAGATTGATGAGACTGTCGAAGATGACCTGCTAGCAGATATAGGACAGTTTACAGCTAGGGCTTTAGCACCAGCGCATACTAGATTCCCATTCACTGAGAGAACATTCCTACTAAGGAAGGCCTCGTTAGCCATCGCCTCAGGGGACGATGCAGATATCTCCGAGGCTGCTAGTATGATAGCTCAGATGTATACTGCTGCAGATCCTGAGGACCGGGTTTCTGTGAGGAGAGGTATCCTATCCGCGTTGAAGAGGAAGTCTCCATTAGGTGCTGTTAAGAAGAGGAACATGCGGGAGTTCAGAGGGAGGTTAACTCCGTTGGAGTTCACCCAAATCCGAGAAGCTGATCGGACCTACCTACGTGATGTTCAAAAGGCCTATCGCCAGGGGATTAGAGATGGGAATAGGATATTCGATCAGAGAGAGCAGGGGCGTTAACGTTATACTATATCTGCTCTGGTAATCCTAACCTCTTGAAACTCAGACCCTCCAGTTACAATAGGAGTAGAACACACCTTGATATCTATAGCATCTACATTGCTAGGGTCTTTGTAACAAGTAGTTACTATAACTACCATATCAAGGACTTTGCTTAGCCTCCCTCTTGGTGGTTCTTCAGAAAGTTTATCTACTGTATTCTTAAGTATCTTGTAGCCCTGTTCAGAGCAGATTAAGAATTTAGGATGTTTCTGATATGCAAGATGGAATATTTGTCTTGCGGCTACTATAGAGTCTAAAATTCGTTCGTGGTTCATAGTTGTCCTCCATCGTAACTTCGTCCATTAATTGGACGAAGTGATCATACATCTGTCTTATCTCCTAGATATCTAACAACTAACCTCTCTCCTGTAGTATCTATCTTAACCTTCTTCATAGCTTCTAAAGTATATAGAATCTCCAGTAGCTCCTTCTTCATCACATCACTGCTGAATCGGTCGAGGAGCTCTGCTACATCCATCTTTCCAGCTTTAGCCAGAACTACTTGAATAGCTACTAAGACGTCTGCATACTTGCTCTTACCCATCCCTCGGAAGGTGTGTTGCATCTTTCTTTCAGTATCCACCATGAGAGCCAAGGCTCTTTCGCTATCCTTCCTACGAATGACCATCTCGTCACTTCTACAAGCGCTTAGTGCCATGCTTATTTTAAACAGGTGAGTTGGCCTCCGTGATAGATATCCATCAAGTGATTCATCTGTGAAGGGTGGCTGGTCTTCGTTTTTATCATACCAAGGGCCCCAGAACTCCATGAAGCCTTCGCTAAGCTTAAACTGACCTTGGAGGGCGTATATCCTCTCTAGATCATTCAGCACTCTACCACCCAACTCTTTAGTTGCCTGGCTAGGAATTGGGTAGTGTACCCTCTTACCTTTTTGAGCCTCAAAGACAAACATTATTCTACTGGTAAGTCCACCTCCGATGGCGTCCTTAGGCATAGCTGATTGGATCAGCCTGGGTGTGGTAGCCCCAATGAGGTTCACGTAAACACCTCTAACATGATCAGTCCCTTTATTTTTGGTCTCATAGGTCCAATCATCATCACAGTCATACCAGTCAACTAACCAGGCCATAAGATCTGGATTATTGTGTCCGAGGAAGACCGTTAGCTCTTTGCTAAAGACTGTAAGTGAACAGTGCTGGGCCATGAGTTGATCTTCAGCATTAAGAGCTAGCGTTTTGGAATCTTTTAGTTGTCGAACTAGGGCTTCTCTAGTCACAGAATTAGCAGTCATCTTGATCCCTAGCTTCTTCAGCATAGCCTCGCTAGGATACATAGCCTCTGTTTTCCGGCACTTCCCAGACGATCCAACTAGCACTATATACTGGTTAGGATATATGATCTTATGCCACTGGACGTAGCACTTCCTCTGGAGGCAGGCTGCGACTGTGCTTATGGCTACCCACTTGCGATATAGCACAGGGGGTTCTGTCTGCTCAGTGAATGCCATATACCCACTCAGCCAATCATCGAGTTCACGCTCGCCCATTTAGGAAGGTCTCCAGGTTGTGGATTATTGATTCTTTTAGGTTAGCATCTTTAGGTATATCTACGTCTTGGAGTCCAGCCCCAAGGTTCCAGCCTACTGATATATCTGCGGGTATCACAAACTGTTTGGTTCGCCAGTGTACTGGCTGCTCCAAAGATTTCTTAAGTGCAATTAAGCAATCGGCATGGTAGGATATTGGAGTCGACAGAGGTATCTGGAATCCTACACTATCATGGATACAAATTAGCAACTTGCACTTATCAAACAGAGGGTTCTCATACATAAACCTGATACCCTGTTGGTTAAGTTTGTCGGCCACGGTAGCTTGGGGGATGAATGAGTAGGCCTTCCGAAACAAGTCATCGTTCCATAGGCCTAGGAATTTCCTCCGACGACCAGAGCCGGCAATTAGGGTCCTATCGGCCTGGAGCTGGCCCTTGATCCACTCCCAATACCTAGCGATTCCAGGATATAGCTTCATATAAGCATTCCGCAGTTTAGTTCCTTGCTCTCTAGGTATCTCACACATCAAGGAGAACTTCTCCGCACCTAGGCCATAGTTAAAAGCATGATTGGTTTTCTTTCCCCAGAACCTTTGGCTAAACTTACCGGAGCCTAAGTTAGGTGCCGAGCCCTTCTCGTTGCTTACGTCTTCCTCTGGGATATCAAAGATAGCAGCAGCTGTTCTACTATGGATATCTATATCTTTCTCAAAAGCCTCTTGCATCACTGGCTCAGGAGCGATGTATGCTACAACCCTATTCTCAGCCTGTCCAAGGTCTACTGAATATATTAAGTATCCTGGGTCCGATATCAAGAAGGTTTTAAAGCTCGCAGGTAGGTTCTGATTGTTAGTCCCAAAGCCAAAGATATCTGTGCTTGATGATAGCCTTCCGGACTCTGTTCCTACTGGTCGGTAGGCTCCAGTTAACCGGCCTTCATCTGTTAGGCTAACTTTGTAGTACTTGCTAAGCATCGTCGAAATCTGTCGTGTTTGTAGAACTACTGAAGCAGCCTCAATACCCTTTCGGGCCAGCCTCTTGAGGGCTGTCTCATCTACGGAAGGGTTTCCGGTCTTTCTATTGATATAAGGTTTAATATTTAATTCATTATAGAAGTACTGCTTCAACTGTGTTGTGCTGGCAGGGTTTATATCATAGCCAACTATCTCATGCAGTTTGGCCTCTAATAATTTAATAGCCTCTTTAGCATCAGACCTAGCCTTGGTGAGAGCTAGAGTGTTTACCAGGATACCCCTGTCTTGCATAGCTATCAGAGGGTTTATCAAAGCTACCTGATCTTGATAGGTTTTAAGGTTGCCTTGCTTCTCTAAGTCCTTCTGAATCTTATCGTGGATCTCATAGGTTACAGCACTATCCTTAGCGTTATACCTCCAAAAGTCATCATCGCAGCCCTTCGCCCCTCGACCTCTGTTTTTGATTTCCTCCTTACCGGAGTCTTTGTAGTAGGGTTCTCGAGTGTGCATTGAGGTTAGAAAGGCTAGGCTCTTAGGATAGTCTGGAGCTAGGATACCTTGGGCTATCATAGTATCCTCGACGTTCTGTGCGACTATTCCGTACTTACGGTAGAGGAAGCTGAGGTCGAAGATAGCGTTTTGGGCAATCTTCTTGATATTAGGGTTCTCAAGAATTTGAGCTATCAGACGCCATATCTCCAACTCGTGATCAAGAGTGAAGTAGTCATTGCCGCCTTGGGAGAATGGGATACTGACAGCATGATCTGGGCACATAGCAAAGCTAATACAAGATACTTCGTTGCCGACTACTTCGATATCAAAGGCTATCGTTTGGGCAAAACTAAATACACCTTTGAGGTCCATTAGTATAGAATAAAACCCTGGAGCTACATCTAGTATCCTCTCTGGTAGATTTAGTTTAGGTGACTGGCTCTCCTTCTTCACCCTCAATAAGTCCATCATAATTATTCTTTGGTTAAGGTAATTTCTAAACGGTAGCGCCGAAGATGGATGGAATGTAGGGACTACCTTCTTCCTTACTGCTTCACTATATAAGATAGAACCCCTCCACTTGGTGATGCCAGTCTTCCTGGTCAGAGCCCAAAGGGCTACCCCACCTAGAGGAACTATAACATTAGCCCCCAGCCCTCTGAGCTCTTCGTAGAGGATGTCTTCATATTCGTCATAGGCCTTGGTGTGGCCCTGATACCTACCCCTGTTATCGAACTGGATGAAGTGGGATATCTTGTTATTAGGTGGCCTCTCCTTAACTACGTTGGTGATGTAGTAGGACGCTCTAGTAGATCCTATCGACCGTAGGAGCATGTCGAGCAGCTGCCCTGTCTCTCCAACGAAAGGTCTTCCGAGCCTCGCTTCCTGCTCTCCAAGAGCTTCGCCAACCAAGGCAACCTTGGCATCCTTCGGGCCTTCTCCGAATACTTGTTTAGGCACCGTCATCTCCGTTCTCCTTTGGTACTTCTTCTACATACCGTATCTCAAGACCCTCTTTTCTAGCTAGTGGAATCCATTTAGTAATTCTGAATTTTGCTTGTCTAATGTATAGATAGATATACTTCTCTCCTGCTTTAGCAATAGCATCATAGAAAGCTGTATACCACTGGTCAGGATCTGTATAGGCAAAACCTGGAGGTATATAGACAGAGCCTACTTGCAGATACCATGTTGCAATCTTTTCGGGTATTATCTCAAGATTAGGGGGAGGCTTAGGCATTCAACTCCCTCTTCATCTTTGCAGCTGTCTTCACTCGATGCCGTGTAGCCATGAAATCAGCTTCTGGTATTGAGAATTCGCCTTTAGGATAATGCTTAGACTTCAGCTCTTTTTCATCATAGATAAAAGCGAAGCTGCTACCTAAAAATTTAAATACCTTAGCTCTCGCAGACTCATAGTCTTTTGCCCAAAGCACTAGTACCTTATCTGGCAAGTCAGGGACTAAACCAAGAACAGGATGTGCTTCATATCTATACTTCTGTCCAAATGTAACATAATACTTATTCATCATCTCAACTCCTTTCCATCGTCGCAGCTATCTCAACAAGCTTCTCTTCAACATACTCAACCCTATTCATCCTATTCCAGATGTTAGAGTTCCAAGGCTGGGGGAATAGGATGCTATTGGGGAACATAGCACAGTTGTCTGGGTTGTCATCTATTAAGATGGCGTTGCTCTTATGCACCAGATCCTTGTGCTGAGTAAAGATCCAATCATCAAAGTTAACCCCTAGCCTCTTCTGTAGCCAAAGCAACTTGCCCGTAGGCGCACCTGTCCAAATGCCTGGGGTGCTGAGGAATACTATCCGACCGTAAGGCTTGAGCATGTTCCAAAGTTCTTTGTAGTATGTATATTGGTCCATGTCGGCCCAGAAGGAGATGCCAGCTTGCTCTACCTTCAGGTTTAGATCATGGATACTTATCCCCATTCGCTCAGCCACGCACCAAACTCCTGGAGGCCAAGTGGAATAGAGGCTTTCATGATTGAATAGTTTGGTAACGCTGCCTATGAAGTCGGTACAGACTCCGTCCATGTCTAAGTAGATTATCATTCCTTCTCCTTTGTCACCTAGATTACAGTCTAATAGAGATTTCATTCTTCCACCGGTTCGTTTTCTTCCCACTCTCCACCTTCCTCATGTAAAATGTACCACTTGCCTCTATAGTAGGCTCGCATTGGGAAGGTAGGCTTAAGATCCTTTAGGAAATTATCGAGCCAATCAAGTGATTCTTTAGATACCCAGTCCTTCTTGGGTGTTGGATCTTCAGATTCGGCCTTAGGCTTATAGTTCTGAATCTCATGAAGGATGCCTTTCTTTGAGCATCTCATCATGACGCTTCCTCATCTGGGGCATAGAATCCTAAGTTGTCAAGACAGTGGATTAGTTCATAGAACTCAGCGAATGCAGTCTCATCGAGCTCTATAAGCTTAGACTTAACAGTACATCTTGTCTCGCGCTCGCCTGGGGCGGCAGTCCATGTTTCGATTAGGGAACAGAGCCAAAAGTTGAGTGATCTGGTTTTTATATTCACCTCTCCAGTAGACTGTATTCCCTCCTCTACAACTATTATATAAAGATTCTTTTTCTCAAATGGTACAGTAGTCTTCCATAGTTGTCCTGGTTTGATCTTCATCCTTCTTCTCCTTTATATGATTTAAACTGCCCAATTCTACCTTCATTGACTTTAACTATATACCCATCCTTGTAGTCCTGGCTTAAATCAAACCCTGATGCCATCATCTTCAAGTTGTTGGCGGCTAGGATAGTATTCCCAGAGCCCAGGAATGGAACCAGCCCAGTTGAGTTAGCTTGACAGAAGGTGCCTAGAATCTCCATCATCATCTCGATGGGTCGCTCAGCAGGGTGAGACTTGTGCTGTGGTGAGATGTTTCGGAAGTTGAACTCATTGGTCCGGCCTTTCTTCTGGATCTGTGCGTTAGGCTTGCGAGCGTAGAAGAAGGTCTCGTAGCTGTTAGCTAAGTACATGGATGGTTGCATAGTCTGAGCTTGGTATGCACCTTTGGTCCAGATGGCTGGGAGGGTGGGAGTTAGAAAGCCGGTCTGCAGAAGTCTGTTTAGGATAGGGAAATACCAATCCATACCAAACCACCAGACCAACCAACCTTCAGAAGTTAGGACTCGATGGCACTCGTTTATGATTTGAGTTGCGAATAACATGTACTCCGACACCGAGACCTCCTCATACTCCTCCATACCAGGCTTGTTAGCATCCCGAGACTTCCTCGTCTTTTCAAGGTCTATCCCATACGGCGGGTCTAGTTCGATCCAATCTATAGAGTTGGCTTTGATCTTCTTCAGCTGGACCAGGGCGTCGGCTACAATATAGCTATCAATCAGCCGCTTCTTTAAGATCCCTTCGGGAGACTTATCATGCTTCTCCTCGTAGGCCTCAACTCGTATCTGCCGACTCACCTTGGCCTTAGCTCCCTCTAGCATCTTCCAGGCTTCCATTCCAGTCTTACAAGCCGCTATTCTGGGTGAGAGCTGAGTAGCTTTGGCCCTGGCTAGAATTAGGCTGACCATACTTTTCTTCTTCCCAATGAGATCTGCTGTCTTACGGATGGACCAACCTATCTCTTCAGGGTCCTGCTCCTGGCCAAGGTCAGTCCTGATCCCACGGCTAGTGCTCTCGCCATAGATTTCTATCTGAAGCTCATGGATTTGTTTTACTAGGCCGTCCTCCTCCTGCCAGGTCAGGTCCTTACGGTCGATGTTCTCGATTAGTTCGATAGATCGCAGTTCCAGGTCGCTTAGATCTCGATGGTAGATGGTACACCTAATGTAAAACCATTTGAGATGTACTGCTGCAGCTATCCTCCGTCCTCCAGCCAGTAGTCTATACTTTCCACCACCTAGATCCTTAACAGCCGGAGGGTGGAGTAGGCCATACTTTTCCATTGAGTATGCTAGTTGGCTAATGTCACCTAAGTCTTCTCGTTGCCGATCTCCAAGTTCGATATCTTTTATACATACCAACTTAGTTTCTTCTTGCTTAATCATCTGTCCCCTCCAATGTTTTTAGTAGTTCCTTAATCTGAGCGACAGAGAGTTTAGCCTCTGCCTTCTTCATTACAGAATCTAGAGCCTTCTTGCTAGTCTTAGCCCTAGGGCTCTTCGGGTTGGTGACTACTGAATGGCGACTGACTCCTATCTTTCGTAGGAGCTCTATCGCTTCAGGTCGGTCCATCCTCAAGATTGATTTTTTTAGATTCTCCAGTCTCATCTATACCTCTCCTAATCGTTGGGGACCAATCCCTTAGTTTGGTCTTTCTTTCTAATATTGGTGCTAGTATAGCAGGACCACACTCTTCGAGTACTAGTATCAAGTCATCTATGATGGCTCGAAAGACTAAGCTATGTAAGCCATAAGGTATTAACTCTCTCAGCCTTTCGAGTTGGCGAGGAGTTACGTCGATAGCTTTACGGGGTTTGTAGTCTTCAGTTCCCATCCTTCTTTTCCTTATTATCATTAGATAATGTACAAAGACAGCCTACTGCTGCCAGAGCGCTCAGGGCCATAAGCCCACCGAACACTATTATTAAGGTAACACTAGCTGGGAACTTGTACCACTCTCCAGCAGCCGACGATACCACTTCATGCCATAGCCAGCTGCCTCCCCAGAAAGATATCATAAAGGTTATAGTAGCTTTCCAGAACCTTCTTATGATGCGTTTGTCGCTCATGTTAATTCTCCTTTAAATTAATAATACAGCAGACCGGACTCGAAACCGGCTCCCAGTAGATTCCTCTAACGGCGCTAACCACAGCTAGCTACTGGCTACGTTAGCTCTCATGTGTCCTTCCACATCGCTGCTGCAAGTGGCCCGTGAGGAATCGAACCTCACCACCAAGGGTGTAGAATAGAGTCGCCTTAGTGCCACCAGGTTGGCCTTGTCGGCCCAGCTCAGTGGGAGGTGGAACACTGGCTGGGCCGATAGGTCCTATTGTCCTAACACTACCTTCGAGATCACCATCTTGTCCTCGCGCTCGGGGTCGGAGACCCTCTTCAAGATCGCATGTCCTTCGGAACCGGCCCAGTTCTCCAACTGGAGCGGGCCAGTGATAGGGATACCAAAGGCGATCATGAAGTTCTTGATCTGCCTCTTACTACTGTTAGCTCGATCCTCATCATCGCCTGCCTGAGGTAGCCACAGCGTGTGATAGATGCGGTGTGTGTTCTGAGCATCTGGCGCGCTTAGTGCTATGCTGACGTTGCTCCAGGGTTTATCATTCTTCTCCCCACTATTAACCCTTGGAGGGGCAGCTATCACAAGCCGGTTCTGCCCTTCTGGTGCAAGTTCCAGGTCGGGGACATCTTCTAGATTCATATCTAGAATACTAACATCGTCTACTGCTTCCTGGTTCATCTAGTTCTCCTTTCGTTTGGTCACTTTGTCCATTAATTGGACGAAGTGTTTATACACCACCTCCAACAAGCTTTCTATACAGCTTGTCTTTGACTTCATAACCTGCTTTGGTTAGCATATCTCTGATGTTCGGCTTCTCGAACTGCTCAAAGATGCCTCCGCCTATCCTAGTTGCTGCTTTAAACTTACCATTGTTTTGGGTTAGAACTCGATACTCTATCTTCTTTCCTACCTGTTGTGGTTGAAGCAGCCACTTCTCTGTAAAAAGAACAGGCAGTTGTTGCTTAAGACCTTTTGTGAGAGCCAGCCCACTGATGAACGCTCCAGTGTCTTCATCTTTCTCAATCTCCATGTGGCCAGTTAGGATGAAGTCGCAATCTACGTCACCTATTGCATGAATGAGGTCTATCATCGTGTTCATCTGTACGAGGTAGTCTTGAATAGCTGGAACGCCAAACTCTCGCCCTCGCGCAAAAGTGATAGCATTCATCAGGGCTCGGCTCCAGGTGGTTGCGGAGTCGATAACATAGGTGCCTACTCCAGCAAAGAACCCACGCTGGATCCTCTCTTGGATCTTAGCTTCCCACTCTCGGTATCTGGTTGGACTCTTCATCCTATCACCAGAGTAGTCCGTAGGGAGAATCCAGCCCTCTTTGATACCCTTTAGCACTGGTGGTAAAGCCCAGCCACAGGGATCAAAGAAGTCTATCATGATAGGTTTTCGGGCAGTTGTTACCATCGTGGTTTTACCTGATCCGAAGTCACCATAGATGAGAGCCGTGAAGTTGTCTCTAGGTCGGGACTGGAACTTCTTGAGGATAACATCGAACTCCGTTTGGACGTTTAGGTCGGTCATGTCTGGGCTCCTTTCTTCCTATGCTTCTACAAGGCTTGTTCTATCTTGTCTAACCATTCAAAAGCCTGCCTATTTGCCTCTCCAATTCTATTAGCACTACTATCTATACTTGAATCGTCTTGTGTGGCAGACTTTGAGTCTACTGGACGGTCTTCTCCAGTGATGATTACAAATATAGCATCAAGTCTTATTACAACTTTTTCCAAGTGCGTTGCTGATTGCTCTAAATAATCTCTTATCCCTTGTTTCTTATCTTGACCTGTTTCACCGATACTCATCTTACTTCACCTCCTTCCTACGCTTCTATAATTTTCTTCGCCTTAGTCCTCGCTTCATAATCACTAGGGTCCCACCACTCCACTTTCATAGGTGGATCTATTGGTGGGATAGCACAGTGTTGGAGTGGGTTCGAGTGGGCTGAACAATAGTCCAAGTAGGGACAGCCGAAGTATTTGGTGCAACTCTGCGGGTTACGGCGGAAGGCTCGCATATCCCTATCCCCTTCGGACGCTTGCATAAGCCTATTCATATCATCTTTGATTAGCTGCGTCCACTGCTGTGCCTCCCAAAGCCAGGCCTCTAACATATCTTTAGTTTTATTGATAGGAACCCGAGCGAATATCTTTGCTGGTTCCTTAAGCTCGTTAGCATAGAAGTGGGTGGCGTCTATCATCAACCCACCTATCTCATTCTCCTCATAGATACAGTGGAGTAAGAAGGTGTAGGTGCTGACCTGGAAGGAGTTGCGCCATTGATCGAGCCAGCTTCGAGTAATACCTGATCCGGTCTTATACTCTTGGATTTTGTACTTGCCTTGGTCTCGGATGATAGCGTCGATGCGGAGGTGTAGCCTATCGTCTTGGCTTGAGATAGGTACGGACCCAGCTACCTCAGTGTGTATAACCTCATGGGTGTCATGGTTGTACTCCATGACATATTTAATTAGCGCTGTAAAGGCGTTGGCCAGAGTTTTCTTCCCTCTGAGATCTCCACAGTCGGGGTAGTTGTCCCTCATATATTCAGATAAGATATCGAAAGCAGACTGGATTGTCTCCGCACTCCTGCCTTCGATGTTTAGGTGCTCCATCGCCAGGTGCCAGGCCGAGCCAAAGGCTAGGTGCAGGTTTGGCTTATCCTTTCTCCATCCTAGCACATATTGATAGAAGAACTGCCTTGGACAGTCCATGTAGGTGGTTACTTTAGAACTGTCGAAGATCTCGTGGGTTGGGTTTAGTTTTATTGGATTCATCACCCTTCTCCTTTCGGCACCACCTGATCTAACATATGTGTCAGTGGTCTGTCATGTATTAGCATCTTACCTACCATATTTTCTGCGTTAGCTATCCCATCCATGAAGGCTGTCTTTAGGGCAGGCTTCATTTCTTTAGTGAATCTATTTTTTTTGTGCTGATCATCCCACCAGTCGTCGAACAGTTTATCTATTATCTTTCTCTGTCCTACTATCGGGATCACTGTTCCTGGTATTACATTAGACTTCCTACTATCTCTACGGGGCATCTTTCCCTCCTGTATTAGAATTCCAAAATAACAGTAAAGTATCACTAACCAAAGTATCACTACCGCCACCGACTCACATGCGATCCTACGAGGTGTTGGCATCATTCACCTCACTCAAGAATATGTGCAAGGTCAGGATGATTCCATTGCACTGGATAGGGTTGTCCAGGATGCTGCTTAACAAAAACAGAAACCGACTCCCGATACTCGTGCCACTTCTGATGCCTGTAGGTTACTTGCATTGGTATCGACTTCAGTCCAAGAACAATCGCTATAGATAAACGGTGCCGTCCATCACTAAACAACAACTCGCCGAAGCGATCAATACATATTGAGACTTCATCATACTCTGCAAAGATTTTGCCCTCTCTATCCGATAATTCTGATTGCATCTTGTAGCCGTTGTTACAGATATCTTTGTAGAGTCTCTCACAATACCGGAATCGGGCGTCCAGTTCCTTCCTGTTAGTGGCCCTCCACTTAATTTCACCCGCCTCAATAGCCCTTAACGTTTTTTTATATAATTCTGTTTCAGGCCAAGGAACGCCCTCTAAATAGTAATCTTGAAAAGCCTGGAGTGCATCCATTGACTCTAGTGAATACACCTCCTGAGTATCCCAGCCTCCACCTAACACTCTCCCTATTTCCTGCTTCTTGTTGAATTTATTCTCGATGCGCAACTGAACCATTGATAACGGAACCATAATCGTTTTAGGATTAGGAAGTTTTCCCGTCCCCGCCACTTGACGACGAATTCTCTTGATATCCCATCCCTCATGAGCAGATAAGAGGGCTGCTTTCACTCTTGGGAACCGCCGCAAGACTGGCCGAAGTAATTGACTAAGCATCTTCCTTCTCCTTCGGCTGTGCCGGCTCGGGCGGGTCGGGCGGGTCGAATAATGCACCGGCCCTGCACACAGTATGAAATAATGTTTCTTTGTGTGTCCAAGGGCCAGGACGCAGAGGATGAGGAATGCGAGGATTTCCCTGGGAACAGCACACGCAAAGCAGCGCCGCGCACCGCTGGGTCTCGGCGGCAACGGCCCCCTCAGCATCCCTAAGCCTATTGACCAGCGCGTTAATCAATTCCCAGCAAGACCCTGCATCATGGTATGTGCTGCCCATGCTTCCTTCAGGGTTATCCAACAACCACTGAATGTCATCATAAATCGGCATCGTTTTCCTCCTCCGGCTGTGCTCGAATTGCAGCGGCGATTTCTTGTCGGTCATAAACGTACTTCATGTCTGGTCCCATTATTTTAAGCACATAATCCAGTCGCGCACGCTCGGCCTCAGCTTCGGCAATCGCCTTACTCCATGCACGATTAGTTCTCCTGCTTATCTCGCGCTCGGCGGCGAGGTCGGCACGAAGGCGCTTGATTGCCTGAAGAATCCCCTCCGCCTCGTCACCTGAATATTCTGTGCCGAGGTATTTGCCGCCAAGGTCCAGCGCCACCTTAATTTCCTCTTGCTCTTCGATTGAATCTTTATTGACGAGCCTGCGTATATCCTTATCGGCTGCGAGTTCGAGATTCAGGAGGTTGACTTGGGACATTAAGCACTCAATGTGCTCAGGTACATCTTCCCATGCTCCAGTGGTCTTCATGACTATGAAGCAACGCTTCAGAATTTCCCGATATCGGTTAGATCTCATTTTTATAGGTCCCCGTTTCAATTTGCATCACCTCACAGCGTAGGCATTCTAGAGCGAAAAGCGAATCTCCAATTTCCTCGCCATGAGTGTGTGTTCTGATAATCATTTGCTTCTTGCTTCCTTTTTCGCGATAGCCCATAAGCAGAAAATTGCATCGATACTGGAGCTCCGCTATAATCTCCTGAGTTGTTACACTAACCCAATCCTCGCTCCTATTCATCGCTGCCCCAATACACTCAGCCTTGCCCTCTGCGAGTTTGCGCTTCAGGCGGTCGATTTCGGCACGGAGGCGCTTAACTTCAGCCTCCGCCTTATCGGCTCTTCCACGCTGCAAATTTGCATCGAGATCAGTCTGTATTTTATGGGCAAGGTATCGAAGACGCTTTCGCTGCTCTTCAGTGCGATCACCCGCACTGATCCTGGCAAGGCGCTTCCATTCTTTTTCCTCTGGAACTTCATCCTCTCCCTCACCCTGATAGAAGGCGACAAGTTGCACTACTTCCTCGAACTTTGATTTATATTTTGCGTTCAGCCGCTCAACTTCCTTTTCAAGATGACAAATTCTCTCTCTTGCTGCCCTCTCGCTTGCCAACAATAAATCAAACTCGCTTTTCTCACTCATCGCCGCTTCTCCTTCGGTTTCATTGTTACACTACCTCCATGAACATTCCGCCGCTCATTCGCTGAGCTTTAACTCTTCATGACATCTAAGCATTGAAACAATGTCACCCTCAAGCATAGCGCGATCAGTATTCGCTATTTTCTGTTCAATGATAGCTGCGCCAAAGGTGCCGGATGGGCCAATCAGTTTGTACTCAACAAGCAACTCTCTATTTCTCTTGAGTTCTTCTTGAATGCCATCTGCCAATGTTCTTATCTCACTCATCATTAGTCTCCCGTCTCGTCATCTTCACGAGCTGTTTTGGGACTGCTGGAACTTCCTTCGGTGGCGACGGTAATTTCGCCAACGCCGCCGCTTGTGCTACTGCTTCTAGCCCTTCGCATTTAACTGATCGAGTTGCCCCCATTTGGTTTGGTATACCAGGACCGCTACCACAGGTCCAATAAATCAGTTGTGTAACTCCTGCGCACTGTTCTATACATAGTGGTGCACTGCCACAGTCTGGGCAGTTCGGAAATTTGCGCAGTTGCTCATTTACTCTACCGCTTAAACGCTTACGATATTTAGTATCACCGAGCACTTTTTCTCCTTATTTCGCCAGCACCGCCGCGATTGCTACGGCGTGTGGCATTTTCTCCCAACTGTCAGCATATATCTCTATGTCAATCTTACGCTCACCCAAATTAGGACTGCCGCTTCTATCTGCATCTATAGCAAGAGTAACAAAGAAC
>SDBU01000531.1_pt1 | contig 52885 bp, 119 predicted proteins | sample 2277071 | NCBI WGS metagenome assembly SDBU01 (sample SAMN10397929, study PRJNA504765) | marine sediment metagenome | isolation source: marine sediment core GS08_GC12, 126 cmbsf | place: Arctic Ocean: Gakkel Ridge, Loki's castle | collected 2008 | reverse complement strand
AAGATACGATAATAACGATAGCAGCAGCTGATATTTCGGAGGGTGATTGTTTCGGAGTAACAATCTCAAGAGTTGCCCTTGGGGGAGGGAACAATCCGACGGCAGAGCCTTCTATTATAATGCTTCATATTCACTATACGTCTAATAAATTGGGAGAGCCGATATAATGACCGTTTATATAAATGGAGTAACGGCAGCGGCTGACTTCCCCATGAAGATGAAGCCAGCATTAGCCCGATATGTGATGCCTGGCTGGTATATATCATCTACCGCCACTAGAGTGATACCAATTAATAAAATATACTATACTCCAATATTCGTAGAGGAAACTACTACTTATATCCGAATACTTATACAAGTGCAGGCTTTTGCCGCAGGAAACGCTGACCTCAGAATTTTTAATTGGGATAATGGTGTTCCAGGAGCACTAGTTCTGAGTGCAGGTACGGTTTCCACGGGAACAAACGGTGTTAAGGAAATAACTATATCCCAGGAACTAACTAGGGGATATTACTTCTTGGCTATAAGATGTGATGCAACGCCAACTCTTATTGGGCCTGATTTTGAAAAGGCCCTTAGTCCACCCTTGGCAGGTCTCTCAACTGGTTGGACATTTGTAAAATACATGACATGTTTATCAGAATCAGCGGCATACAGTGACCCTGCAGGAGCACCAACTTCTGGCGAGACTGTCATTCACGCCTTTGTATATCTGAGGGAGAATTAAAATGTCAGAAATAAGAACAATAGAAACATACACATATCCAGCAGTTCTAGGTAATGATGAGAAAACCGTTGATAAGGCAATCGTCACCACGTCTACTTATGAAGTCTCCGATGAAGAAGTAGTTCAAGAAAAGAAGTCTCAAAGAATGGCTAATATCCTTGATGAGATTGATGACCTAAAGGAAAGGGTGGAGAAGCTAGAGAAACCATGATAAAATACTTGCCCTAGTGGGGGGCATAGTGTAAAATTGGAAATAAAGCCGGAGGAGGCAGAGATATGAAGAAAGAAACTGCCATAGCATTGGGAGTAGCAGCCATAGCTGGTATCTTACTGGTTACGAGGGCAAGGGCAGCACCCCCCCCAGAAGGGTACTGTTGCCCTTATAACACCGCTCATGGGTGCTTCGATACCTATGATGAACTGGTTGCCCATATTCAAACAGTACATCCGGGGGAACGGATTCCCATAGACATAGAATGGGATTAAGGAGAGACATCATGGAGAGAATTAAAATACAAATGCTTGACCCGACATTCATGGCTGGGGAGGTAAAGACTGCCTCAGCAACCCTTCAAGTAAAGCCTTCAGGACTATCCTGCACAGCGGAACTCTGGCTAAGTAAAGATGGTGTCTCGAAGGATGCTACCAGCGGGCTAGTTGCCTTTACAGCGACCGGAGTTGACCAGTCAATCAGCCTCTCAGTAACTATGCCAGTCGGTGGCTTCGAGTATACCGTTTTACTTGATATTCTAACAGAGGGAACACTAATAGGTGCTTATACAGCTATGGAAACAGTACTGGTCCCATGGGTTGGTGAGCCAGTAATCACATGGTAACTAAGCGGGAAAAGAAGAAGAAGAGGAAGCGGACGAAAAAGCGGGATAAAGGGAGGCTAATTATGCCAGAATTATCACCAGGAGAAACAGTAATAGCAACAGCCACATTACCGGTGAAGCCTGCTGGGCTACAATGCTTGGCTGAATTATATCTGGGTGAAGGAAGAGTGGCGAGCTCTGGGTTAATACCTTTTACTTCTACCGGGATAAATCAGACAATCCAATTCCCGATGACAATGCCTGCTTCTGGGCAGTATCAAGCCCTGCTGGATATCACTCTCCAGCTTGATAATACTTTGATAGGTGCTTTCTACGGAGTTGAAGAGGTGATTATAGTCACTCCTCCTGAACTTGGTTTTGTCTACACCCTTGCTTCAATAAGACTGGTTGGCTTCCAACCTGCGTATGCCTTCCAGACCGTTATCTTTAACTGCCGTATTACTAATCCAAGCAACAGTACCCTAACCAAGACAATAAACTTGATGTACAGGTATCCCCCTGCCTCTTCATCAGTCAGATGGTCATTCAGTTTGACTTTGGCTCCCGGTCAAAGCTATGACTTTGTATGGGACGGTAATACTTACGGGCAACGTGTCCCTGATGCCTACAACGGACCTATAGTTAGCGTAGGGCAAACCATTTGTATGTACTTAAGTGATGAGGAAGGGGAATCTGTTGAAGTCTGCGCTACAAGGGGGTCATAAATGAGAACAGAGGCAGTAGTAATAGGTGGAGTTGCCGTGCTCGCTGGAGTATGGCTTTTAACTAGAGGGGCGGGTGGACCCGGTAATGGAGACTCATGTGCGGATATAGCCCCGGGAGTCTATCATTACTTTACCTATAGAGGAGGGAGAAAGACTTTCAGGCAGGCTCTGGGTGATTGTTACCCTGTAATCTTCACAATCGATGTTTGGAGCGAGTTTGATCAAGATTGGATACCGCCTACTGATCCGGACAATGATATTTTGATGCCAGGAAGTGAGTGCAGGGTGATGGTGCAGGAATCCTGTAGGCTTTGTCGCTTTGAGCCAGAAGAATAAGGATTTTTGAAATGAGTAAAGTAACCAATGGCGAGTCTAGAATAAAAACGTGCTCTAAGTGCAAACAACAAAAACCTCTGATTGAATATTTTAGGGATATGATACAGAAAAGTGGATTAAGACCTATCTGTAAAGGATGCACTAAAAAGCAACAAAACATCTATCGCCTTGCTAACAAAAAACTCTATGCTACATCTTCTAGGGTTCATAGCCAAAGAGTTAAAATGGAAGTTCTTAGTCATTATGGTGGAGGGAAACCAACTTGTGTCCGTTGTGGATTTGTAGATATAAGAGCCTTATCTATAGACCATATTAATAGTAATGGAACTGAACACAGAATGAAACTTGGTAAGGTTGTAGGATCTAACTTTTACCGATGGCTTATGAAACAAGGACTCCCCTTAGGTTACCAAACGCTATGTATGAACTGTCAGTTTATTAAAAAAGACGAGAATAGGGAACATAGAAAGTGAAAGATATTTTGGATGGAGAATATATCGGGTCATTTACACCTAAAGAGGTAATTTCCCAATTCCTTTATAGAATCGGTATCCACGAGACTTATGCCGGTCTAGTCCTAGATGATGAGGCTACATGGATTAGCTATGGGAGCTATGAATACCACATGTGGGCTATCAACGGATACGAATGGGGAATCAAGCACATCCAAGAGAGCAACCCTGTGGTTTACAAATGTAGTCTAGGAGAAGCCTTTACTACGATTTTCAAATCTTTGTTCGGCAGGAAGTAATAGGATAAAGGAGGAATATTATGGACCCGATTGTAATAGGGGTAGCAGCTTTTCTGGGCGGTGTAATTTCAGCCGTATTAGGATGGCTCGATTCTGGCGAAGCCTTCAATGCGCGTAAATTCACCTCTAGCGCCCTCCGAGCCTTGGTAGCTGGTCTCATCTTCGCCGCAGGCTATGAATACGCCGGCGGCCAGATAACCATTATTGACATCTTTATTGCCCTGATAGCTGGAGCTGGCTTTGAATCAGGCGGCAACCGGATAGTTGGAGCCATCAAGGCCGGGCTAAAAAAGGAGTAAGCATGGATGGCGCCGTTATCCTATTAGTTCAGGTTCCGGTAACTATATTTGCCGTAGCAATTGGCTTTTGGAGAGTGCATGAGAAATTGCGCGACCGGATAGATAAAGTAAAGGATGAGGCCACCGCAGCCAAGAATGCTTCCGAAAAAGTGGAGACACAGTTTCAGGGCTTTATAGATATATGCCAAGCGCACCGCGAGGGCTTTGATAAGAGAATACATAGAGTAGAAAAGATAGTAAACAATAAAAGGAAATGATACGCCTGGGGGCAGCCGCAGGTATTTGGTCAAGCGCCGTATTGGTCTTTACCCCACTTACCAGGGGTGGGGGTTTCAACCTGAATCGGCCACCCGAAAAGGGTACCTCCACCAAATACCGATAGCCCCCAGGCTTCCTTTTTGCCTCAAAATAAATATCCCAAAACTATTGACAAACGGGTATTCCATGTTTTATAATGAGCGTGAAAAGGTTTTCTACTAGGAAAACTTGCCAAGGTGGCGGAATCTGTAAAAGACGCTAATCAGGTGAAGGAGAGCTTGCTCGGTGTAGCGATACGGTGCGGGCAAGACCAGCCAGATGAGTATGGTAAGCTGGCGAGTGGGCAATAAAAACGAGGCGTCGCTCACTACACGCCTATCCTCACCATCTTGGGGTGGAAGTCCCTAAGCCTTGCAGAGTATTCTTACAAGAAAGCTTGGAGGTTAGATGAGCCGATTTACCGATACATTGCTTGTATCTCCTCTGCCTAATGGTCGGACATGGATAATTCGCAAAGACTTCGGATATGATGTCGGCCAGGAAGGAAGCGATGATGTTATCAATGTCCCCATAGGCTTCAACACCGACTTTGCCAGCGTTCCCAGGATATTCTGGTCCATCCTGCCCCAATGGGGAAAGTATGGCAATAGTGCCGTAATCCATGACTACCTCTACTATACACAGACACGCACCCGGAAAGAAGCTGATGATATCTTTCGGGAGGCCATGGGAGTTTCCAAAGTGCGACCACTTACTATCTTCGTCATGTATTGGCTGGTAAGGTTGTTTGGGTGCTTCGCCTGGAAAGGACACTGGAAACGAGGCTACACGATCACTTATGATTAACCCGGGTAGGAGTCGGGACTGTTACCCGAAAGGGCAGGGTAGCTTCTGCCTAAGTAAGGAGGAATGTTCCCAGTGTAAGCACCATGAGGTAGACGTATACTAAGTGGAGATGCTAAAGGGTCATAGAGTTGCGACAAGAGGCACTAGCAGTCCTGGCTCCTACCAAGCTACTAAAAAAGGAGGTAAGAAATGGCTGAAAGCAGATTCCCTATTGTCTTTGAAAAATGTCCCCACTGTGGTTCCACTGAGACGGTAACCAAGCTCGCTTGGGATGAGGAAGCGGAGAAGGGAAGGGTAAACCTTGATACCCCCGTGGCTGCGGAGCATATACAAACTCCACTTATCGATCCTAAGAAACCCGTTGGTGTATCAGCCGGCATCCTTGTACTTCATATAGATTGGTGTGCTAACCCTGAGTGTGGTGGGCGTCGCTTAACAAAAGCAGAGGTACTCCAAGGTGCGGTTGGCATGGGACCGGCACCGGGGCAAAAAGGTGGACCAGGAGCGGGTCCGAGTGGCTTAATACCGAAGGGGTATGGTTAGCCGGAGTTTTCCTGAAAGAAAACTTGGAAGGAGTTTAATAAAATGCCAGAATTAGATTATATAGAATGTGCTGGTGTGAGGGTACCATCGAACTGGAAAATAAAGCAGTTAGCCTCTGCCTTAGAAAAGCGGAAGATAAGGTTCAATAATGAACAGGAGATAATGAATGTCTTTGGGCATGCGATTCATCTTCAAGCCGAACTGGAGGCTAGGGATCATGAACTGCGTAAGGAAATCCAAAAGCTAGAAAGTGAAGTCAAGCTACTGGACTTGAAACTCCTATGTCCACATTGTAAGAAGCGAATTGACTCTGCACCTGCGATTATAAAATAAGGGCAGAGTATTCCTATCAGAATACCATGAGGGGAGTACAACATGGAAAACTATGAAAGTAGCATAGAATATATAGGAGACTTGCAAGTTAAAAGATTTGCACAGAAATATGGGATGTCAGTTAAAGCGGCTAGGGAAACGATTGACAGGTATCTCAAGAATCCGAACTCACTAGAGTTTAGACCAGTCTTAGGTATTATGTTGGAAGAAACTGGAGTCGGACCTACATTTCAGTCTTATAGCAGATAGGAAAAATAAATAAAGCAAGTATTCTCCGAAGAAAACTTGAGGTCAATATGAATAATGCCATAACGATTAAGAATGTGACTCTAGTTTGGTGGCTCATGCCATCCTTTCGATACTACAGAGATAAATTTGGATTTGTCCTTCACTTGGGGTGCTTCGGTATTGAAACGTGGAGAGAGGCGAGATGAAGGCACTTAGTCTTACACAGCCGATGGCATGGGCTATCTTCCACGGCAAGGACGTGGAAAACAGGACATGGCCAACCAAGTTCCGGGGCAGGGTTTATATCCATGCCTCGAAGCGGTTTGACTGGGTACACTACCGCTGGATTATTGAAAACGATAACCGCTCAGTAACAGGCGGGGTGCCTGTAGTGTGCGACTTTGTCCACGGCGCAATTATCGGAGAGGTAGATATTATTGATTGCGTCCGAAATCATGGCAGTCATTGGTTTACAGGCCCCCATGCCTTTGTCTTAGCTAATCCAATGGCCTATGATAATCCAATACCATGTAAGGGGATGCTCGGATTCTTTGAACCCAAGTTTTCTTTTGAGAATACTTAATTGGAGATAGAGATGGAAGTAAAATATTGCCCATACTGCGGTAGCCAGGACATTAAGAAAGTCGGAACAGCCACCTATGAATGCGAGAATTGTGGAGCCAATCCCTATATACAGATAGCGGCAACCAAGTACAAGTTTTCTAAATAGAATACTCGAAAGGAGGCGAATAATGTGGCCTTTGAAGATAAAGACTGAGTGGGTGCCTAAGGAAAAACCTGTGCCTGAGATAAAGAAGGTTACAGATGAAGCTCTTGATGGTATAAAACTTATTGTTAAGCATCGGGTAACTCGTGTTGATGAGACAGCCGCTTGTCTCAAAGCTTTGATTGAATTGCACCCAGAAATAAAAGAACACTCAGCAGTCGTTGACTATAAACGGCGAAAGGCAGAATACCAAGCAGAAAAGGCTAAACAAAATTAGCAGGTATTCTATGGAGAAAACTTGGGATGGGCAAGAAATTATTGGACCGATTACCAAAGTACCAAGTGGGGAGTCACCTTCGGAGATGCCAAGCTATGCTTGATGCCTGCATAACTGATCCGAATGACCGGGAGGGCATCGACTTCTGCACAGGTGAGTGTCCTTATGCAAACTGTGTACTCTTTGAGGGAGCTAGAGTGATGGAAGTAAAGCTGTTGAAATCACAAGGCATGAATACAAAGGATATAGCTGAACAATTTAAGTTGACTCCTGCAACAATAAGAAGCAATTTGAAGAAGTGTATTAAATAGTAGGTATTCCCGGAGGAATACTTGAAAAGGAGGTTAAGATGCCATACGACAAATACCGCGACTGGCCATTGCCAACGAGGTCAGGGAATGTCTTTCCTGTAATGCAAAGCCAAGGCATAGAGCACCAAGTCCTTCAAGATCTAACTGGCGCCGAAGATGAGATTGCCAGGCTAGAGATTCTTGATAGCTTCGCTGCGTATGCTAAAAGGGCTTATCGACAGGAGTTCGCTGAAGATGCCGCTACCACAACTGGGCAACAGCTTGGCGCATTTTTGGAACCTGTTTTCCTCTCCCGATTGCCAAATGTTGTACCGGGACACCGCGGCCGCCCTTCATCGACAAAGGAGTAGCAGGTATTCTCGGAAGAAAACTTGAGGAAACTAAAATGTATGAACAATTTTTAGGGAAAAAGTGCCTTGTGGAAAGTAAATACGGCACCAAGATCAAAGGTAAAGTGGTTAGGATAGAGGTTGATGGAAAATCCGGTGAGGAAGTTCTGAATGTCGATTATGGCTATCTCTTCAAAACCAAGAATATAGTCTCAATAAAGGAGATAAAATAGTATTCTAGGTAGAAAACTTGAAGGAGGTTGATATGAGTGAAGAGATTAAAAAGATAGGCAAATGGCTTGAAAGTACAATTACAGAGAAGATCCCCGAAAGACTCGATGAGCCCTTTCCCGTCAAGGTTACTGGCTTCGATATCCTTAGAATGAGAGACGCAGGGCTATTGCCCAAAGGAGTGGAGCAGGAGGTCACTGCGCATAAGAGGGGCTAAATGCAAGGTATTCCTGTGAGAATACCCGGGTAGGATATGAAAGTATATACAGATGAAGTCGAAATTGGGATTCTGTTACTAATCCTTCTAACGCTACCAAAGGTATTGTTCGATTTAGTAAAGGAGGAGCTATACTGGTGGTTTGTGCTGAATCCTTATGAGACCTTATATCCCACTAACTGGCAAAAATTCTGCAAAAAGGGGCTGGCGAAGAGCCTGCGGCGCCGGAGGCACTACCTGGCTTCACACAATCGATTTCTAGGGGGGTCAAGGAAGGAATGAATACAACTGGACTTTTAGATAACTACTTGAGGGGTCTATCCAGTGCTGGGAAGACTCGTACCATATACAAACGCTATGCAGGTGAGTTTCTTGAATATGCCGATGGGGACTTTTGCCGGGAGAAAATCAACGGCTATATTGAACATCTACGCCATCAGCATAAATATTCTGACGGAAGCGCCAACTTTGCCTTCAGGGTGATCCGCACCCTCTTCAGCAGAAACGAGGCGATTCTTGAAAAAATGGGCTTTGAGTGGCCGTTTCGCCGCGGGGAGTCCCCTCAGATCAGGGAAGATAGGATTCTGGCACCTGCTTTGCACCCGGATATCATAAAAGAAGCCATTGTAGCAGTAAAAGAACATGGACCTCCAGAGGAACAGGCTTTCCTTGCCATCTCTACAACCTATGGACTCCGGCGAGTGGAGATGGTACAGCTGGAGGAGCGAGACATCAGGTTGAAGGATAAAACCATCCACATAGCCACCGCCAAGCACGGGCGCGAGCGAACCCATTTAATACCGGATATAATCATACCCTATCTGGAAGGCTACGATTTCAGCCAGGGAAGAAGCGAGAACTTTATTTTCTCTCTCTGGTACCGCATTGAGCATAGAATAGGTTTCCCTCACACGCCCCAGGTGGGATGGCATTCGGTGAGAAGGACATTAAATACCTTACTGGAGCCCCATGTTTCCCGGAATACATTAAATAGCTTCATGCGCTGGAAGCAGCGGACTTCTTCGGATATGTCCTTCCGCTACTCAGCAATAAAATTCGTGGGGAGGGAGGGATCGAGTACCCAAGTTGTCGGGGATGCCCTTACTGGTGACAACCAGGTATTCGAGGTTCACCCTTTCCTACAATATTGGGGAGAAGGAGGTATAACGTGAAATGTCATCACGAATGGGAAAAGATAGCTGAGATTACCATGCCGTCAGGTTATGAGCAGACACGATCGTCGGAGTCGAATGTGGCACCAACTACATCCATAAATGCTACGGGGCCCATCTTCAAGAAGAAGTATATACTCGTTCTCTTTTGCAAGAAGTGTGGAGATGTAAAGAAAATTACGGAGACTAATCCAGAGTGAAAAGGTATTCTCATTAGAATACTTGGAGGTTAAATTGCTATCAATATTAGAGGCAAAAAAGAGAGTTTCAGATAAATATGGTTTCATCGTCATTGAAGAAACTGATTTGGGTAAATATAAAGGTAATATAGTAAAGGCGGAAGCCCGGTTGCCAGATAATATTGCACTTTTAACAAGCTTGGATAATAGCATGAAACTTATTGCCATAGCCCATGAAACTGGACATCTTCTCGACTATAAAAAGAAGCAAAAGGAATATCTCCTTGGGAAAGAAGAAGAGACCGAAAAAAGGGCATGGAAGAACGGTCTACCTATAGCCATCGAACTAGGGATTCGCGAGGAATATATAGCTTACCAAAGAATACATTTAGAGAAGATTAAAAGGTATTCCCAGTAGAATACCTGAAGGAGATATATTATGACAGTAAAAGAATGGCTAGAGCAGACACGGCCAAAGGCAATTCTACCGGATTTGCTAAACCTTCTAGATGAATTTGCCGAAGAAAGATGTTCTGTCCTCGCTGGCAAAATACGGGCGCAAACCGCACCTGTTAGCTGGGAGGAAATGCCCGAATATAATAGTACACCGGCTTGGTCTCTATGCGAGGATCCATTTTATGAATATCGGATCCTCTCCGGTCGTTTGCAAAGGCGGAAAAGATAAAAGGTATTCTTGCCAGAAAACTTGCAGGAGGCGAAGATGTTAGAAGAATTATGGAACTGGGGGCAGAACTCCTTGGGATGGTTAATATATACCTTAATTTGTATGGGTATTGGGATACTCATTGGCTGGTTTGCCTGGGGATAAGTATTCCAATGAGAAAACTCGGAGAGGATAGTAATGCCGATATATGAATACGAATGCCAGGAATGTAGCCATCGGTTTGAAAAGATACAGGCACACGGCGAGGAGCCGGTGATCACCTGCCCTGAGTGCGAGGGGGAAGTGAAGCGAGTAATCTCGCTTTCCAATCCCAAGAGATGGAAGCCTTCAACAGAGACTAAGATGGTGCAGCAAGGTTCCCGCCAGATACCGGTCCACCAGACGGAGGATGGACACTGGGAGCAAGGAGGTATAAGGTAATGGATTATGGCAAGATAGTATTTACAGCTGAGCGATGGTGGTTTCTTCTTCCGTTGAAATTCCTCCATCTGCTCAAGTACCCTTGGGCTCAAAGACTTGCATATTATGAGGTTGCGAGGAATGTGATTGCAATGGATGCCTCAACCGGCACCATAACAGTTGACAGACCCTTCCCGACTGCCATAAAATCTGGAACGAGGGTTGCCCATAAATTCGATGAATAGGTATTCTATGAGGAATACTTGAAAGGAGAGTAAAATGGTAGACGATAAAAAATTGGAGAAGCAAATCAGGCAAGCTAAAACTATTTGCGATTTTCCGGCGTGGGAAAGTAAGGGTTGGAGGGTCAATATTGAAAATTGGGGTATCCCGCGAGGTGCTACAGCAGCCGATGTTATACGTTTTGAAGCCGAAGAACTGGGGAATGAGAGGCATCTAAGCGGTGAGCAGCTGAAGCTCCTTGAGGAATATCCTGCCCACAGCGTAATCTGGATAGCGAAAAGCAAAGAAGCGGCCGCAGAATATCTAAGCGAAGGCATGACGAAGAAAGGCGATATTACAGAATATGAGCCCAGTGACTTTGGTGAGGGTTCTAGGATAATCGACCTCGATTATCAAGATGGTTACCTCATATTGTATGGGGAGGCTATCAAGTCATGCAGAGCAGAGAAGAAATAGGTATTCCTAGAAGAAAACTCGGATATGATAAAATGGAATTGACACACATAAGCCTCTTTGCTGGAATAGCCGGCATAGACATAGCAGCCGAATGGGCGGGATTCCGCACCATCTGCTTTGTTGAGAATAATGAATACTGCCAGAAGGTATTAAAGAAGCACTGGCCTAATGTGCCGATTATAGAGGATGTGAAAGATGTCACGAAAGAAAAGATTATGGCCTACACCGAGGGCTGGCAAAACGACAGACGAGAACGAACAGGCGTGGTTGCTGAGAGCGGAACAAGGGAAAGTCAGCACCCCACCATTGACACTAGCGGTGAAACTAATAGGAACACCGAGGGCAACGGAAGCAATCAAGTCGGAGAGGTTCAGGAAAGGCCGACGACCATCACCGGAGGAATTTGTGATGATGGATGCGGAATCACCCTTATCTCTGGAGGCTTCCCCTGTCAACCTCACTCGGTTGCAGGAAAGCGTGAAGGCTCTGCTGATGAGCGTAACCTCTGGCCAGAGTTCCGGCGTGTCATTGGCGAGGTTAAACCCCGATGGGTCTTGGCAGAAAATGTACCAGGAATATTCTCAAGTGATGCTGGACGGTTCTTCGGAACCATTCTCGCTGACTTGGCCGAAATGGGGTATGCTGCTGGATGGGCTACTTACGGAGCAGTTGATGTGGGTGCGCTACATAGACGGAACCGAGTCTTTATTGTGGGCTACTCCAAATACGCTGGATGGGATGCCACCGAAGTCACCCGAAGCATTGGAAAGGGAAGCAACAATAGCCAGACCGGGGAGAAGCCAGCCAGAGGAGAGGTCGGACAAGGCGAACAAGGGGGGTTGTGCGAATCTGCGGGAGCAAGTGATGTGGCCGACACCAGGTCATACAGCATGGCACTCAACAGGCAATCGGGGCAAGATAAAGCAGAATGTAGAGACAGAACAGGAATACCACCAAATGACTGCGGGGAATTTTGGGCAGTTGAACCCGATGTGGGTAGAGTGGCTCATGGGATTTCCTCTCGGGTGGACCGACTTAAATGCCTCGGAAACGCCGTAGTGCCACAACAGATTTATCCTATTCTCAAGGGGATAGCAGAGATAGAAAAAAAGGGGTTTTCTTAGAGGAATACTTTTGGAGGTTGGAAAATGTATAAGTGTATCGGCTGTGACAACCAAATCCCTTGGGATGGCACAGGTTTGTTCTCCTACACCTGCCGTTGCGGAGCCTCCATCTTCTATAATGAAGAAGATGCCCAACTAGCTCTGCCCGCATCGGTCGCCATTGGAATAAGCAAGGGTCGGAGCCTGCCCCATCTTGGCGATCTGGTTGGCGAATCAGATTACACCTCTCCCCTCAAGGAGAGTTACATAGCCCTGCTACGAGAAAAGGGCTTCATTTGGATGGAGGAGTGCGAGCAATGCCAAAAGGATGGCACCTTAAAAAGAGAGCAAGATAGAGAGAATTACTGGGCGTTACGTGAGGCTGAAAGAATCATAGCGCAAGACAGGTATTCCTAAGAGAATACTTTATGGAGGCTAAATTGAAGTGTCCTTTGTGCCTTAAAGACTTTGAACCCATTGAAGACCAGATATTACTGGTGGCTTACGGGGAGCCGAATATAACGTATGGCGAACCTGAGCCAGTTTGTCGAGAATGTTATGAAATCTGGAGTGACGGAGAATGAAAGTAGCTTATGCAGACCCACCATATTTAGGGCAAGGCATGAGATATCCTGAGAAGAAGGAAGTAGATCACGTTGCCCTAATCCAACAGCTCGAGGGCTATGATGCCTAGGCGTTGTCATGTAGCACACCCTCTCTGCGGATACTATTACCGATGTGTCCACCTCAAGCTCGAGTAGGAGCATGGGTAAAACCGTTTTGTGCTTTCAAGAAAGGAGTCAATCCTGCTTACGCGTGGGAAGCTGTAATATTTGTCTCCACTGGCAGGAAGGGTCGTGGTCAGGTTAAGACTGTGCGTGATTGGGTGAGTGCTAATATCACCCTACAAAAAGGGGTTGTGGGAGCGAAACCGCCAGAATTTTGCGGTTGGCTATTTGAGTTATTGGGCATGAATACGGAAGACACCCTTGAGGACTTGTTTCCTGGCACTGGTATAGTAACAAAGTGCTGGAATATCTGGCGTGAGAATCTATTGAGGTTTGAATCCAACTAATAAAAGGTATTCCTACAAGAAAGCTTGGAGAGAATATGAATGGCGATAAGATAATTCTAGACTTATGTGGCGGTACTGGAGCATGGTCTGAGGAATATGCCAAGGCTGGCTATGACCGACGTGTTATCACTTTACCAGAAAATGATGTTAGGCAATATTGGCCACCAGACAAAGTCTGGGGAGTATTGGCAGCGCCACCTTGCACTGAGTTTTCTGGCAGTGGCGCCCGATGGTGGGCAACAAAGCCATCTGAGCTATTGACCGAGGCATTGGAAGTAGTCAGAGCCTGCCAGAGAATTATTGATGAAGCCCATCCGCAATGGTGGGCGCTTTTGAATCCGGTGGGCAGGTTGCCCCGGTTCATTGGCCCATACCGTTACACATTCCAGCCGTGGGAATATGGCGACCCATGGCTGAAGCGCACCTGTATATGGGGAGACCATAATATACCTGTAAAGTCACCCTGCGAGCGACCGGATAGCGGGAAGGGTCGCTGGCGTGTGAGTTTGACAAATCACCTCTCACCAAAGCCGACTGCAGGGCAGCTCAGTAAGTTAGTAAAGACCGGCATGATACCGGCTGACTGGATACACCGGCTCGGGCCGAGTCCGGACCGTGCTATGCTCAGGTCGATAACGCCACCAAGATTTGCCAAGGCATTTTTTGAAGCTAATCAATAAAAAGTATTCCAGATAGAATACCTTTGAGGAGATGATACATGACAATGTTTCGGGATGATATTAAGAGGTTCAAGTTATACCCAATGTGTCTCACATCAAGACAGGTGCATAGAATTTATCAGTGGGAGCAACATTGGTGGGGGAGAATCCTAAACGACATAGACCACTATCTCAAGAGAAGTTGGATGTAAGGAGGATAACATGGTTAAAGTAAAGGAAAAGTTGCAGTGCCAAAGTCCATACTGCGGTGGCAGTCTTTTTGATGATGATGGGGTATTATCTTGTTTCCTTTGTGGCCGAGGCCATGATGAGAAGGGTAATCTCATCCCGCATCCGGTCGGCCAATTAATAGAGCGCAGAGATGGCCACAGGAATATAGCCTATGGTCCGCGACTAAAGAATAATAGGTGGGGAATATAAAATGCCGATTTACGAATACGAATGTCTGAAGTGCCACCTCAAGTTCGATGCCTGGCAGGGCTATGATGACCCGCCCAAGAAATGCCCTCGGTGCCAGGGCAAGACTAGGATCATTATTCACCCGGTACCCTTCATAATGAAAGGAGATAAATAATGGCTAAGGAGTGGAAAGACCCCTTCTGCCCGATGTGTCGCCGGAATATGGGGAAGAAGAACATCCTCATTGAGAAGAATAAGCCCTGGACAAAGGTTGGAGAGGAAAACCTCTGGGAAAAAGCTCTAGCTTTTACCGGCGAAACGCATTTCGGGGTGGTGAAGTCAAGCGAAGGACGGGGGACAATGCAATTCATCCGTTACTACGAAATCGAGGAGGATGCTGAGGGTTATTTTGCTCCCATGAAGGCTCAACTCTTGGGGGTCATAAGGGAATGGCTGTCCAAGGGATGGCTTACCCGGGGGGAAGTAGAGGAGACTGTGGGGGGAAGCCCCGAAGTGGCTGTGGCAAGGCCGAGTACCAAGCCGCTAGTGGCACTCCCTATCGCTGAGGTTGCCACGCCCTCCCTTGATGAGATAAAGTCGAAGCTTACAAACATCCTGGACAAAGAGAAGAAGGCGGCGTCAATTAAGAAGCTGGAGAAATTCTTGGAGCAGCTTGACTATGATAAGTACGATGATATTGAACACATCGAGACCGCCATAGAAGAATATCGTGATGCTGAAAGCCAGGATAAGGAGGATGCCTTCGAGGCTATTGCCGATGCAATCGAGGAACTAGAACTGGCAGAAGAGGTGTGAGGAATATGACGTATCCAGCAGGTTCAAAGATACAGGCCCAGGAAAGAGCAAAGCGCCGGCGCAATAGCGCCAGAGGGAGGAAATGTGCTGAAGGAACTATTCCGCAAGTTTATGGCTTTTCTAAAGAGACTGTTCAGGAAGCCCCGCGGCAAACATGGTTTGACCGACTCCGAGCTCGCATCAAAACTCTATTCTCCTGAGGCAAAGAAGCGATTTAAGAAAGTTGGACCTAACATGCCCAAACGACAACCCTGCCCATGGTGCCGAGCCGGATCACCACGGGGAACGAAGGCACCTGGCGGAGCCGCTTACCAATGCCATACCCATGGGAGATTCTTTGTCGTAGCCAGCAGGAGAGTGAGGGGGTACGCATGATTAAGCCACGATTACTAGATTTATTCTGCGGGGCTGGTGGTGCTGCTGTAGGCTACCACAGGGCTGGCTTTGCTGTCTACGGCGTAGACATTAAGCCACAGCCTCACTATCCCTTTGAGTTCCACCTTGCGGATGCTCTCACCTACCCACTCGAAGGGTTTAATGCTTACCATGCCAGCCCGCCGTGTCAGAAGTGGATGGATACAAATAAAAATGGCGAAAAGGAAGCTGGCCATATAGACTTAATTACACCTACACGAATATTACTACTGGATACTCAAAGACCTTATATAATCGAGAATGTTCATAAAGCCCCTCTAAAAGCCAGTCTCATGTTATGTGGTACGATGTTCGGGCTGAGAGTCATCAGGCACCGTTATTTTGAGGCATCAATACCATTACCATTAAGCCCCTATTCCTGTAACCATTGGGGGAAGGTGTCAGCCGGAGACTTCGCTGCGGTCTATGCTCGCGGTGGTAAGGGCCCTCGTCACGGGCTAGGGGTAAGGGAAGCTGCACCCCTCGTTTGTCTGATAACTAAAAGCGAGGCGCTAGGAATAGACTGGATGGATGACGGGGAATTGCATCAGGCAATCCCACCAGCCTATACCGAATACATCGGGAAGTATCTCATGGAGCATCTTGAGAGACACTGATGAACTTCCCGCAGACAGTAGATGAACTTATCCACTGGGATGTTTCCACAGGGCATGACTCCTTCGGTGTCTATACCATCATCACCGGCTTTGAAGGCACTGGTGCTTGCTTCTGGTGCGGCGCCGATCTGGATGGTGAGAGGCGCCGCTTCTGTGGCCACAGGTCAGGACACTGGACTCTATATAATGATTACTTCTTCTGGGGCTTTGCCCGGTATGAGTGCCTCAGGAGATATGGCTGGCACTGTGCTAACTGTGGGTCAGCCTATAAACCCGAAGTTCACCACATCATCCCGCTTGAGGGAGCAGAACGCGCATACTCCCCTTACAATATCCCTTGGAATCTAATGTGCCTTTGCCATGAGCACCACCAGTTGATTCATGCCGTCCTGAGGCAACCGAAGGAATTGCTTGCCACGCCGGACTTGTTTGACCTGGCCTTAGCCAGAGGCCAAGCGGTGTTTGAACCGCTCCGGGAGTTAGCTTCCCTTATCCCTGCTTCACTTGACAAACTTTACTTACTACAGTAAAGTATAACTATGATAACAGAAGATTGGATAGTAGGTTTTGCCGATGGTGAGGCTTGGTTTACTATCGTTATTTCCCCGAGTAAGTCCAGCAAAATAGGTTTCAATTTAGCTTGTGTCTTCAGAATCCAGCTCGCGAAACAAGACCTCGATATACTTTATCGAATAAAAGACTTCTTGGGATACGGGCACATATGGATAGATAAGAGAGGATGGGGAACTTATACAATCAGCTCACAAGCAGATGCCAGTAAACTGAGAGACCTATTTAATAAACACCCCCTACATACCATGAAGCAATCTACCTTCCTTATCTGGAGCCAAGTACTGGGCCTGGTTATCCAAAAGAAACATTTAACACCCGAAGGGTTATTAGAGATAGCACTCCTTAGAGATAGTATGAACCAGAACCCGAAAAGAGCGAGCCGGAGAGACTACCGAAATGTAGATTACTTTAAAGAGAGAATAAAGATTAGCCTGCCACAATCCTCAGAGATAGCACTTAATCCCCGGTTGCCAGTGGCCTATTTGTCACAGCTTCCCCTTTCTATGCCATAAGCAGCTCTTGTATGTCTCCTTGATATTATTCCGATACGATGTTCCAGAGCTGGCAAAAGGCAATATTTTTCTAGACACAAAACCACCGCTAATATGGAGTAGATTAAAAAGGCAAGCTCTTTCTGTATACAGTAAAGTTTTCTTTTAAGAAAACTTGCAAATAGGTGGCCAGGGTATTGACAAATGCCATATTTATTATTATAATATGATAGTGTGATGTGGTGAATATAAATTCACACTAATTTTATATGGAGGTTGGATAATGAACCAAGAAAGAAAAGATAGACTTCAGTCAATCCGGCAACGAATGTCAAACCTCAGTGAATCAGAGAAGGCCGAATTGACAAACCGGGGTCAAATCGCCACAGTGGAAGGCCGTGTATTAAGCCTACACAATACCATAATGGTATATCTTCAGTCAAACGGCCAAGCCTACAATAGTAGGTGGCTTTCACCAGTGGCGGAGAGCTGGCCGACAAGTTAGAAAAGGTGAACATGGTTTTACCATTCTATTCCCGGTAGGTGAAAAGGATAAAGAAACCGGAAACTTGATAGACTCACCTCATAACTTCTACACAGGGACTGTATTCGATAAGTCCCAGACTGATATTGTAGGTGAGCTAGCACCGGAGCCATCGCCGGAACCGGTAACAAAACAGGAACCAGTATTTCCACAGGATAAAATAATGGAAGGTTGGAGTTTAGTATAATGGATAACACAATCATTGAAAAAATACATAAATTACTATCAATGGCAGAACACCCAAACAGTAACGAACACGAGGCAGCAATAGCACTTGAAAAGGCTCAGGAACTATTATTAAGACATAACTTGACCCGGGCCGATGTTAAGAATGATAATGGCAGCACTTCACCTGTCGGCATAGGCAAGATTGACCGGACTGAACTCAACGGCTATACATGGAAGCGCCAGCTAATTAACACCTTGGCAAAGGCGAATCTGTGTAAAGTAATAGGCTCACCGTCAGATAAGGCCTGGCACTTGTTTGGCTCCTATGATAATGTCCGGTCAGTCCTGGAGATGTATGAATGGGTAAAGCCACAATTAGAATGGCTAGCTAACAAAGGATTCAGAGCATATAAGAATGACGAAGGTACGGAGCGCGGCCAGACTTGGAAGGCTAGTTTTTACTATGGCGCTACTATTGCAATAGGTAACAGGCTTACCAAGCCACTAGAGGACTTTACACAAGGACCCGGGCATGCGCTTGTAATAGCCAACACAGCACTTGTAAAAGAGGCTATAAAGAGAGTATTCCCGCATCTTACCAGCGGCCGGAGAGTATTGCATACCGGGTCTAGTGGTATGGCAGCAGGCCACCAGGCCGGAAGCAATATGCACTTAACACCACAGCGTAAACTAACAGGCACGCTGCTACTATCATAACGGCTAACCCCTTCACCGGCTGCCGGTCATGAGCTGACCGGCAGAAGTGAGCGGGTAAGCTCAAATAATAAACGAAGGGGGAATTATAATGCCAGAGCAAATCTATACAGAGGGGAAAATAATATCTAATTCCTGGGGTTATGACCAGACTAATATTGACTTCTATAAAATCCTGAAAAGGAAAGGAGAGTTTGTAACGCTGCAGCCTCTTCAGGCAGTTGAGAAGTCGAACGGCCCGCTGACCATGACCGGCACCACCACGCCAGGAGAGCCAGACCCGAAAGGGATAACCATCCGCCGCAAGGTACATTATAGAGATGGCAAAGAGTCCGGACTGGCGATCGAGAGTTACGGATGGGCCAGCCTTTGGGACGGAGAGCCCGAACACTTTTCGAGTTATGGTTAGACTCTTACGCTATCCCCCGGCCTCAGACTCAAAAATGATTTTATATAAAGGGGTTTTGCAGAGCTGGGGGGTAGAGATAAAAGCCTAACACTTAATAAAATACGGAGGGATAAAATGGGCTCACCAAGATTAACAGAATTATACCAGAGACTTGAAAGAGCGCGTCAATCTCTTGGGGGTGGTAATAGGTGGGGTGAAACTAGGCGCTTTGCAGGTAGAGCGGCGGGGAATCGCCTGGCAAAGGTTGTCCATATTCAAAGCATGATTGATAAAGAATATAAAAAACTACAAGCCGGGAGGTAATATGTGGCGCGCTAACTTTAGGAAAAACATTCGCATACAGAAGCTACAAAACAAGCACCACATGGTAGGGCAGTCATTTAATGTACTTGCTACCGATGAGCGCAGGAAACGCCCCTGGCTTGGTGGTTGGCAGTTTGAGCCGGGCAGAGAAGAGGAAGTCAGAGAATACATCAGGAAGTGGGAAGAGGAAACAGAGCGACTATTAAAAATAAATCCTAATCTTAAACTGGTAGATTAAATAAAAAGTATTCTATAAGGAAAACTGAGAGGTATGAATTATGGCTGAACCAAGGATCTGCTACCATGAGAGAAGTCGCAATATATTCAATGAGGGTTACTGTGGAGAGTTAAAGACCTACACCTTGCCAGCACGAACAATTAAAATGTACGGCTCTACCCTTGATCTAAAAGGGGGCTGTAATCGGTGTCGGTCTAAACTCTTAAAAGAGATATCCAGAGAACACAGACGCAAGCCCAGTTTTAAGCCTTGCCAATTACCTGCGAAAGCTTTCATTAAAACTGTCAGAATCGGCTCGCACCGGGAATGGGTAGAAACCACTCCAAAACACGGCTTCCATCGCATAGTTGAGGAGCATACTACAAAGTATTCAGATTGCTTACCAGGCAAGGAATGGCTAAAAGAGCATGAAAGCGATAAATACCCTGAACCGACAATAGAGTTATCGGTTGAGGGCAAGTTGCTATCAGTCAACGGTGACTATAAAAAAGGTGTTATAAAAGAGTTTTTGAAACCATATATCACTAAAATCAGAATAGGCCGCAAATCAGCCATACTAGCTATAGGTGAAGCTGATAGTGATAAAAAAGGCGGTGAAAGCTAATGAGCCTTTACCGCCACCAGTAATAATAAATGAGAGGAGTGAAAAGAAAATGAGCCAGAAACCAAATAATCATAAGCGGCGCCAGATACTGGACTTCGCCCGGGATAACAACCTGGTTATTCATCCGGGGGGCGGCTTTGAATACTATGTCAAAATCTTCTACGAATCCGGCCACTGCCCCTGTGACAAGACTCGGCCGGATTGTCCCTGCCCAGAAGCGGTCAACGAGGTCAGGGAAAAAGGCCACTGCAAATGTTGCCTCTTCTGGCGGGACCTCGATACTTACAAAGAAAGTCATACACCGGAGGTGAAAGCTTGAGATTCACAATAATTATAGAAAACGGACTATACCAGGAGATTCAGCGCATCCGGGGGGAGAGGATACAAAAGGAAGGTAAATCCCTGTCCCTCAGCTCGCTAATCCGCGAGCTCATAAAGCTAGGGCTGGAGGCACTGAAGGCTGCTAAGGCTTAGGTTCACTTAGCTAAAAAGTGAAGCTAAAATAAAAGGAGGTGAAGTATGGCTGAGGATATCAAAGAGGCCAGGACCGAGGATCTCATGGCCGAGGCCAAGGCTCTCCAGGACAAGATTGAAAATATTGAGTGCTATACTACAGAGGATAGGCTCCGGCTGGAAGCCCTCTACGCCGAAATAGAATCAAGGGGAATTGGCGTAGTGGAGTTATACACAGTCACGTTTGTGGCGAGCGAAATATCAGCTAACTAAAGGGGGTGAATAATGCCGAGCAGAAAAATCTTATTGCTCCGGGGGTTGGGGGAGCTGGAGAAGCTGGAGACCACAGGCCACGCCCAGACCTTCAAGTATGTTGTGGAGAAATGTAGAACCCAGCTGGGGCCTCGTAGGCCGATAGTCTTCCAGATAAAGGATGATGAAGCTCCCACGGTCATAGTGAAGGCAACCACGCACTTTGTAGCCGTCTGCACGCTGCAGGGAGAGGATAAAGTGCCGGCCCATCTGCCCAGAGTGAACTGGGCATATCTTTAAGGAGGTGAATATTAAATAAGGATATGAAGATAGAATGTGCCTGGTGTGGTAAAGGCTTGGGAGAGAAGCCCCCCTTTGAAGATAAGAGGACAACTCACAGTATTTGTGAAGAGTGTTAAACCAAGGAAAAGGCAAAATTGAAGAAAAGGAGGCGCAAGCATGGTAAACCAACACTCAGTTGAAGATGGACACAAGAGACCGTTATCCGAGTTTGCCCAGAGTGCTATACTTTACTTAGAGCAGCACCTAGAGGAGGATGAGGTGGTCCAGCAGGCTGGTAACATCACTGAGCTGGAGAATGATAAAATGACGGCGCCGCAGATGATTTATGAGCTTCCCGAATGCTACGAGTATAACTTCTCCGGCTTCTGGGGGCAGGTGATCGGCGTGGGACGAACCGGGATAAGAAACCTCCACAGGAGGTCATAGTATGACCAAAGGAAACAAGAAGACCCGAACGTTCAAGGATAGGCACAATGCCGGTACTGCGATCTGGCGGATGAGAGAGCCTTTCGCAAGGGCTGGCCCTGCTGCCCGCTACCGAATCCCAGGATAAAGAATGGTCACTGCCTGGATAGACCAAAGAAGAAGGGAGAGAAAGATGAAGCTGGAACAGAGAGTTGAATTGCTACATCGATCCAGCCAGCGCTTGATGGATGCGCTAGAAGGTCTTGAGAAGCCGGAGGCTCTTACCACCAGAGAGGGTAAGATAGCGTGGTCGCTTTTCATACGGCGCGAGATATGGATTCACCTGAAATTGACGATAAAGACCTGGTGGGAGATAATCTGGTGGGGGTTAAATAGGTAGGTAAATATAGGAGGACTAATAAGATGATGAAATACTTGCCGATTGTAAGCGATGTCAGAAACAGTATGCTAAGGCTTTTAATGAAGTCAAATAAACCTCGCTACGGCGATAGGAGGGGATGATGTATCAAGTCATAAGAACCATACCAGCCAGCATTATCTTTCGGCATGACGGATATACTGAAATATTGTCAGAGCATAGACACTATATCTTGGCGTGGGTATCATGCTATTTATGGCACAATACAAAATATCTACCTTGCCATATAGGGAGAAAATAAGCAAGTTTTCTAATAGGAAAACTTGGAAAATCAAAAATAAAAGGAGGGTATTATGGGTTACACACATTACTGGAGACGACCGGGGGAAGTCAAAGAGGCTTCATTCAGGTCAATCATCGAGGACTTCAAGAATTTACTTCCGGCACTCGAAAGTATGGGCGTAAAGCTGGCTGGTGGTAATGGAACAGGGGAGGCGAGAATAGGGCCCGATGTTGTAAGTTTTAATGGTCCTGAAAACTGCGGGCATGAGCATTTCGAGCTTTGTATCACTTGGCCAGCGCCGAAGGCGTCGGGGGTTAGCCTTACGCCAGAAGCAGTAGATGGGACCTGGTTCGCCGGGCGTCAGCTGGAGAAAAGGTGCTGTGGCGGGGATTGCAGTCACGAAACGCTATATTTCCCCCAGGTGATTGTTCCGGAAAAGTGGCGGCATCCGAAGAATGGGAAATATTTTGAATTTTGCAAGACTGCTTACAAGCCGTATGACTTAGCCGTGACAGCGTTTCTCGTAGTCGCCAAGCATCATCTGGGTAAACAGTTGGTGCTAACTAGCGATGGTGATATTGAAAACTGGCAAGAAGCGGGCGTGCTCTGTCAAATAGAGTTGGGGTATGGTCTGGATTTTCAGCTTAACTAATAAGGTATTCTGTAAGGAATACCTGGAAAGGAAGTAAGGATGAGAAAAGAAGATAAAGTCCGGTTGCCCCCGAAGCTGAAGGTTAAGTTGCCGCGGGGATTTCAAATCGAAGAGGTGCCAGAGCAATATGCTCTTTATTTCAGCTACCCTGTAGTCGGTAAAGACCATAAGCCAGTCGGCACAATGACCGATCTAGTAGCGACATTCAGTGGAGATTCCACAGCGCAGGAAATAGAACTCTATGCTCTGCAAGCGGCGGAGCGATTGAAAGAGAAGTTGGCACACGACCAATAAATTCAACATAAGTATTCTGGAAAGAAAACTCGGAGGTGCCTGATGTGTGCAAACCACGAAGTAACAAGACGCTGCCCTAATTGTTCGCTGGGGGAAGGTTTGAAGACCTATAGTTCGCTTGGTTTTGGTGGCTATACCTGGCCTGGAACGGTTGAGCATTGTGAGATCTGCGGTGCCGTCTATACTGAGTACCGCGGCGAAATGCGGCGCCTTAAATACATGGAGGGCAAGGCTGAGGAAGTATAAACAAAGCAAGTATTCCATAAAGAAAACTTGAAAGGAGTAAATGATGGCTAACGGGAAAAAGGGACTAGAGGACAAGTATATTGAGGAAAGGAAGAAAGAGCTCAAGAAAGTTGGTGCTGAGATGAGCCATCGTGATGAGCTGGCTATGAGGTGTGCGTATAGTGAAGCTGCTGTCGTGTTTCGAGCTCTTGGCCGGAAAGAGGGTGATGATAGCCGGAAGAAGAAGATAATTGATGCCCTTGGTTTGATTGAGGAAGAAGAGGCATATTGACTAAGTATTCGATAAAGAAAGCTTAAAGGAGGTCGAAATGAAAAACAAGGCTAAGCTTAAACAAATGGGGTTAGAAGGGAAGGACCGGTACTACTACCATCGTTTCTGGCCCCCAGAGAAGCCCGGGGGCATTGCCACCATCTGCGTTATCCAAACTACAGAGCGGATTTATGTGCGTGGTATCTCCTGCTGCAATTGCTTAGCGGGAGACCAGTTTAACAAGCACTATGGACGTACTCTTGCTCTGGGGAGAGCAGTCAAGGCAATGGAGAAGAGAGAATCGACCGAGCCAATACCAACTAATCTTCCAGTGACGATGCTATCTTTGGCCGGCTGGAAATTCCTTTCTGACTTTGATGTGGTTCCCACTACACATGAATTTAATATAACCGCAGTAAAGCTGGAAGCAGAATAGCGCCAAGTATTCTATAAAGAAAGATTAAAGGAGGCTCAAGTGGGTAATCACGAAGTCGGTCGAGCTATGGGGCGCATGGCCGAAATAGCACTCAAGATGAGAACTAACCAGACTGCCTTGGTGCTCTTAGATGAAATCTGCGAACCATATCGTGGAGCCGATGCAGAATTTGAGGCTGAAGACCCCAACAACCGAGGACACACACACCCCGAATACTGTAGATATACCGACCCGAGGGGGCCGCTAGGCATTCTCATCCGAGAGGCTTTTGACCCGACAGTAGATTGGATAGCCTTACAACGTGAAGTTGAGAAAACCGGTGATGATGACAAGATAGAAGAGTTCTATGAAAGTTGGGGATGGAATGGTCCAGAGGGACAATTCGATGCTCGTTATGAGTTTTGCTGAATATAGCCAAGTATTCCACGAAGAAAGCTTGAGGTTAGAGATGAAAAACTTTTGCATAAACTGTAGGTTCCACCACGAATATTCTGATAGTTATGGCTTTGATGGTTGCTCCTGTGACCAAACAAGCAGTTCATGGTCTGTTATCTTGAATACGACTCCTGATTCCCAACGAAAGGCGGATGACTTTCATGGCCGAGCTTGTAGAAGAATAATATATCCTGCGGACTCAGAGCTTGTTGAATGTCCTTTATTTGAGGAAAAAAAGTGACTAAGTATTCTAGGAAGAAAGATTAAAGGAGGCTAAAATGCAGAGAGTATATCCCGTGGTCATTCGTCTGACCGGAGAGACGTTTATCCCAAAGTTTCCTGTGGAGCTCGAGGGCGGTGACACCCTTATTGTCGCAAAGGAGATGAGAGGGTCGCGAGTGCCAACAGGTGAGAAGTGGACTGTCAATGGGATTGGTCCGTCGGGCCCGATAATCAGTAACAAGCGATAAGTATTCCAAGAAGAATATTAAAAGGAGGGTAAAATGGATTTACTGTGTTGTCATAACTACGATGGGGTTGAGCTTTATATTTTATCCGGAACTCTTGATAAATCAGTAGAGGAAGTTAAACAAATGATTGGTAGCCCGTGCCATAAACAAGCAGTAACAATTTATAAAGGCTATGCTCTATGCCAAGAACATTATACAAAAAGGTTAGCAGAGGAGTTAAAGTGCGCCTTAAACATCGGAAACATCTACCAGAATCCTGATCTAATTAAGTAAAGGTATTCCTACCAGAATACTCGGAGGAGGTTCAAATGTATGAAATAGACATCTTAGAAATGGAAGCAGGGAAGGAACTTGATAGAGCAATAGAGGCAGAGGTTTTCGGGTATCCGCAGGGCGTCTTGAGCCCCCAGCCTCAACCTTATTCCACGGATATCTCGGCTGCATGGCAGGTTGTAGAGAAGATTCATAAAGAACTATTCTACTGCCGGCAGTCCTTCCTCCGTTGGCTCAAGGTCCAAACCACACAAGAAATAGTGGGCACGGGGGAGATAGTAAGCATCGCCTGGCCAGATGTCTTTTTCCACATCACCCCGGAGAGAATCTGCAAGGCAGCCCTGCTAGTCAAGGTTGTCATCTAGAGCAAGTATTCCAGGAAAAATACCCGAAGGAGGTTAAAATGGATGTTGAATTGATAAAACGTATCAGGCACGGCACGCATATCTTTGAACCTGGTGAAAAAGGCGAGATTGTCGAAGTAGAATCCCCCCTGAAGTTTCACGATAAATTAATATATCATTGCTACGCCAAGTTTCCCAGTTATGGTACACCTGTGGGATTGAATATTGCTGAAATCAAATACATATAAACGAGGTAATAATGGGACAAGAAGCTTGGAACAATTATGGTGTCTGCCCTTGGTGCACGGGGCATCTTAACAAAAGTCCGAGTACCGACTTGCTAAAATGCGCAGGTTGCGGTGTGACCTGGTATCTGCGCTTGGATGGTAAGCTCGGTTTATGGGATGATAGCCACAAAAAGAAGATTAAAACCAAATAAGCATAAGGTATTCTACGAGGAATACTTGGAGGGGAGTAGGATATGAGTGAAAAGATAGACTATGTGACTTGCTCAAAGTGCGGCAAGAGAGTCTCAAACAAAGTAGGTAAGGAGCTAATCATCAGAGCTTGGGTAGAATGCGTGGAATGTTTGATGGGTGCTACTGGCTCTGAGCGTGACTTAGGAGTTAAAGGTTATAAGACATTTCGCTGGGGAAACTATATCTTCAACTTCCCTATGAAGGATGAGGAGATGCTAATTGAGAGTGCAATGAGAACGACCCAGCCCCTAGATTATATTCCGCCTATACCGGCTTTAAGAGCGGGGATTGTCCTAAAAGATGAAGAGGGGCGAGAATGGGAGGTTGCCTCTGCCGAGATAATAGTCATTCCGGCTTGCAAGTTGAAAGGTACAAGCAGATTTGAACCACCTAGTGGCATGTACTCACCTTGGGGATGGACTATCTTCCAATATAAAATCAAGCCAGTAGGAGATAGAAATGGGCAAACCCCGTAAGAATCCTAAGTGCATGACCTGCAGGCGTCCACTAGAGCCGACGCCAGTACAATGGGCAGCGGGCCCAGTCTGTTATGCCTGTTTTTGGGGAGCAAAGTTGTATTATGAGAATGGCTACGCAGAGTTTGAGCAGATACCAAAGGACTTCGCTAATATGCTTGGAGACCTATTCAGGAAAACTGGCTATCTCTACCCGGATGATTTGATAGAGGCGTTCAGAACCAAGCCATTCAAAAAGGCGAGTGTAATGTTACGCCGATGGTGGTCACCCAAGTTCTTTGTTGAAGATGAGCTTGACCTGGCAGAGGGTACGGAAGTTTCACTTGCCGAAATGGATATTCCTACTCAAGGGAAACTTATAGGAGGTTAAATTGATTAAAGATTATAGAGTCCAAGTCAACGCTGGCGAAACAGTCGCCCGGGGGAGTTCACCCAGGGTGGCCGTCGGCCGAGCCCTCGAGGAGCAGTTTGCGAATCAATCAAGATTCCGGGGAGCTGACTGCGCGCTTGACTATCAGCTGAAGGTCGGGGAGACTCTGGTAATCAGATGCACCCGGGTGAAATAAAAGGAGGCTAACTTGATAGAAAAAGAAAGGTGCATCCCCTGTAGTATCGAGGATGAAAACACTCCACTAACCCTTATCTTGATGGACCCGAGGAGATACGGGGATGAAGGTGATATTCCTGATATAAGGATTTACCGCCTCGTCTGCTTGAGCTGTGGCTGCGAAATAACCAAGTATGTGACAGATAACACCATTTCTGCTATTAAGGAACTGCGGGGCCAGATGGATACCCACTATGGTAAATCGATAATTTTCCCCATCGTAATATAAAAAGGTATTCCGATAGGAAAACTTGGAAGGAGGCAGAAATGCTCAAATTAAGAGAGCAGGTCGATGAGGTACTGGCCACACTCACACCGCGAGAGAGAAGGGTAATCCAGCTGCGCTGTGGGTTAGATGATGGCCGGAGTCGAACCCTCAAGGAAGTTGGACAGGAGTTTAATGTCACCAGAGAGCGGATCCGCCAAATTGAGGCTAAAGCACTCAGGAAGCTCCGGCACCCCAAGCGGTCAGATAAACTCAGAGTATTTCTTGAAGATAAGTTCTGGGAAGAATCATCACCTCTCGGTAAACTTCTCAGGGCCATCTTCTTGGAGGAATACTAGAGGCGCAGGTATTCTGATAAGAAAACTGGGAGGTTAAAATGATGAAATACGCTATCAAGCAAAGGATTCTCACCGAGCCGGAAATCAAGCTACCAGAAGGTAGCCTACCAGTGAGTGTGAAGCACCGTGATGCTTACACAATAGTTTCGCACCGTGTGGAAATTCCCGAGGCTTGGCAGGTCATCTGGCTGGAGCCTATAGTTGAGGGGGTGGTAAGTGACACTGAATGAATACATCGATGAGGTCCACAACCAGCCATTTCATCTAATCACCAACAACTGCTACCTCAAGGCGCTAAGGATCCACAGGTTCGCCAGGCTCTTGGGCCTCCAATCGAGTCTCTACTACTGCCTGGTCAGGATCCCGCATGTGAGGTGGTATTTACCGCCCTTCTTTTTCCACGCGTATGTTGTGATTGAAGGCAGGAGGGTAGAGGTGTCATTCTCACCGGACCAGGAGAAGAGCTATTTCGCAAATAATGCTTTGAGGAGAGTAACAAGACATGAGCACTAATACTTGGGCACTGGTTACCGCCATAATGGCACTATTTTGGGGTGTTCTCCTCTTGATAGAAACAGGGTGGTGGTTCTGGCCATCGGAACCTCTGCTCCACCGGATAGTGATGGGTGCCGGCGGCGTCTTTGGGGTTGTTTGGGGCGTGCTATATTTCTTTACCAGAGACTGAAAAATATTTATCGCTAACCCCTTGACATTACATTGACAGAGTGTTAAAATATTCTCATGGCTAGGAATGAATTGTTAAGGAAGGCTGCGCGGAACGAAGCCCTCTTCAAATACAGCATGGAGCATCCTGAAGCCACGTTTGCAGAGATAGGAGCTGAGTTCAATATTTCGAGGCAGAGAGCCTTTGAGCTCATAAAGAATGAAGAAAAGAAAAAGGAGACTGTTGAGGTAAAAACAGTCTCCTTTTTCCAAGGAGGTAACGGCCCGGCTTAGAACCATACCTTTTTCATTCTAGCACTACCCTAGCTACCTTGTCAAGAGGTGAGACATGAAACCATCGCTGGACAAAGACAAAATCAAGGTACTCTTGAGGAAAGCGGATAGCCAATGGTATCGCCGCAGAGTCCCTAACAAGTATGACTACGAGGGTCAATTGGAGCATACCGCCACCTATCTGGCCCAAAACTATGACAAAGGGGGAAACCATGAAAAGCACACTCCCACTCCCCAAGGACATACGGCAAAGCGGCAAGATCGCTCAACTGGTAAAGAAGCCGCGAAAGGTACACGCTTGCTCTGAGTGCGAGCTTATCTTAGAAGTTGCCGAACCCTACTACAATGTGACCTGGGGGGGATCTGGATTGCGGAACACTAAATACCCGAACCGCGCTTGTGTTGCTTGCCTCCCCAAGGCACTTGGCATTGATAGAACCTATAAGGAATGGCGCCTTCTCTGGGGCCAATTATTCGACTACTGCTGTGACAACACCGCTGAGCTAGAGAGGACCGGTCGAATGGGGGGAATGCTGCCGTGTTTGCAGAAAATCTGGAAGAAGTTGAGGGAGAGCAGAAAGGGGGTTGAAGTTCATGGAAGTCCGACAGGATGAAATGACGAATGAAGTATGGGAAGAGTGGAAGGGGCTGGTGAATGGGCAGGAGTGTGCTGAATGCGGTTTGGCTCTGACCATCAGGACGGTACCGGAGCGGGCGACGATGGTGGTGGGGTGTTCTAATCCGGAGCACAGTGGATTCCGGCAGCGCACCACAGCCACCGAGGAATACCGGCGGGGTGCCGAGGTATATCCTGATATCCGGGACAACATTGAGGCGAAGATGATAGAGAAGGCGGGGTTTTCGCGGGCGATGAATCTACTGGCCTTACGGTTCCCCAGCGCCATCCATGATATGGCGGGGGCCGCGCTATTCATCAATGACTGCATGCGGTTGGGGCTTGATCCCCTGATACAGCCGGCGGAAGCCGTCCCCGTCACGTTCCGGTCAAAGGACAAGGTGACGGTGGCTATGGTGGTAACCGAGGACGGAGCGCTGAGCATGGCGGCGCGTGGGTGCCCTGAAGAGTACGATGGAGCGCCGGCGACCATGCCGCTGTTGGATTACCTGATGCGGGAGCACCGCCAGCGGAGCTACGAAGACCTGATGCCGATGGCGCAACGCACCGCCGAGGAGCTCTGCGGGGACAAAGAAGCCTATGTGTGGGTCGCCCTGGGGAAGCGCCGATCTGCCACGGAAACCAATCCTGTCTACGGCTACTTCACCAAGGCGGAGCAAAAAAAGGCGAAAGAGAACAGGTTGCCCGCCGGCACCCAGCCCGGCAACCAGGCCCGCGTCCGCGCCATAAAACGCTGGGTCCGTGAGAACTTCCCCGAGGCGCGCCAAAAAATGCTGGAGTACACCGCCGAGATCAACCGCCGTTCCGAGGGCGCCAAAGAGGCACTGGAGATTATCGACGCCGAATACTCCATCCTCTCTACCCCCTCTACCCCCCTTATTAGCCCGACAGGGCAAAAAGCCGCTGCCAACCCGATAAAAACCAGAACAACAAAACAGCCTGGAAACAAAGTCGGCGAGTCGGCGAAGCGTAAACCCGCCGACCAGAAACCCGCGACAGCACAGAGCGGAGCCGACGAGGCTACTTTGTTTCCAGAAGAGAAAGGTGCCGAAAACACAAAAAATTGCGAAGTGCCTGCCTCGCGCCAGGTCGCCGACCAAATCAAGCCCGACGATATCCCCGATGGCTTCGCCCTCGAAAAAATAGCAAACGAGGTCTGGGGGCTTCAACCGAAGCAGTTATGGGATGAGCTCAACTACCCCTCAGTGCATCGCTTTCAGGATGCCGGCGTCGAATCCCCCTGGGACTGCTTCTTAAAAATAAAGGCAGTGAGGTAGGTAATATGCCCACCAGAAGCCGTATGTTTCAAATAGCTAGTAAACCCATGCGAACCTGGAACTGCTGGGTCGGTTGTGGTTTCAATTGTACCTACTGCAACGCCCGGAAGACCGCCCTCACTCGCCTAAAGCATTCCCCGCGCTACCAAGATGGCTTCAATCCCCACTTGGTCGAGAGCGAGCTGGGCAGAAAGTTTAAGCCTGGTGACTTTGTTTTCATTGGATATATGGGGGATATCTCCTTTGCTAGTCTCACTGTCATAGTTGACCTCTGTCGCCGTATTGCCGAGCAGCCAGAGGTCAACTTCCTATTTTGCACCAAAAACCCTCTCTGCTACCACTACTGGCGTGTTGCTTGGCCGATGAATCTCCACTTAAGTGCAACCATAGAAACCAATCGCGACTACCATCTGAGCACGGCACTTGCTCCCATCTATAGGTACGGTGCGATGCGAACCCTCGCCCATCCAAAGAAGTTAATCAGCATCGAACCCATCTGTGACTTTGACCTTGGTGAGATGCTGACTTGGATGAAAGACATCAGCCCCAGCATTATTGAGATTGGAGCGGACAACTATCATAACCATTTACCTGAGCCAAAATGGTATAAGGTTCAGAGTTTGCTGAATGGTTTGCGGAACATCTGCCCCATAGTGGTAGAGAAAAATGGGTTGCACAGACTGGAGAAATGAATGAGAAGAGTGAAGGTTACTGGAAAAGTGCAGGAAAGGTTACTAAGAAGGTTACAAGAAAGGTTACATTTCCTACTCTCCTTCTACTTCTCCTTCTATATCTTCTTCTATATCTAGGAGATAAAGGAAAGTTTGAAAACCATTAAGAACTAATAGGATGTAAAAAATGGCTCGAAAGTGGATTAAATTGTGGGTCCAAGAATGCTTAACCGGCACAATGAGATTTGACTTTTTGCCCGAGGAGAGGGGTGTTTGGTATGACTTATTAATTTTGGCTGGTAACTGTAGGTTGGATGGAATAATTGCCGCCGGGCCAAACAAACCGTATCCCCATAATTGGATTGCAGGCACTCTTAACATCCCTCCAGAGTTGCTAGAGGAAACATTGAAGAAGTGTGAACTATCGGACAGAATCTCGGAAAACTGCGATGGCATCCACATTCTGAACTGGAAAAGATATCAGTCTGAGTATGATAGGCAAAAGCCGTACCGCAAGGCGAAGAAGGGAAAACCAGATCCCCTAGAGGGAGTGGAGTAAGAAATGTCAATACCGAGGTACTATGATAAGAAGAGTGAGATGCCCTATGAACTGTATTGGAAGTGTACGAAGTGTGGATGGGCGATAGCGGTTAACTCATACCGCATCGGGAAAGAAGAATGTCGTCTGTGTGGTGCGCCTACTAAACAAATTAGGGTTGAGTATCCCCAGCAGAGCAAAGATGTTACAAAGGTTTTGAAATGATACAGCTTGTTTTTTACATGGAACCTTGCCCAAAGGCTGCTTCACGCACTACTTTCGGAGATGGGAGTGTTCGTACTTTCAACCCGGATAAAACTACACAAGCCATGGCGTTCATAAAGGCTTCGGCCATCTCCTGGGCAAATGAGCATGGAGTAACATCCTTCCCCATTTATGAAGCGAGGCTTCCCCTTTTGATGTCGGCCACCTTTGTAAAGTCTCGGCCAAAGTCGCTGCCCAAGAAAATAACTCTGCCGGCGGTAGCTCCGGACATCGATAATCTTTGCAAGTGCCTTTTGGATTCTTTGAAAGGCGTAATCTTTGCCGACGATGGGCAACTGGTCGGCGTTATGCTGGAGAAGCAATTTGTCGAACTTGGTGCAATGCCCCGAATTGAGGTAAGCTTCTGGGAAGCTCTGCCGGGGGATCAGCCAGTAAAAACGGTAGGAGGTAGGAAATGAGTATAAGGTCAAAAATTAAAAGTGTTCGGGTTGGCTTAAAGGCCGGCGTAAAAGCGACAGACGCGTTGCTCAAGATGGTGGACCAACTGGAAAGCGGCGCCAAGAGTATAATCAAAGCTGCTGCCGAGATAAAAGAGATAACGCCTGAAGATGAACAAGAAGATACAGAAACCAAACAATCATAAGCGGCGCCAGATCCTGGACTTCGCCCGGGATAATAACTTGGTTATTCATCCGGGGGGCGGCTTTGAATACTATGTCATTCTCTTTTATAAGTCCGGTCACTGCCCCTGCGATAAGAGCCGACTGGATTGCCCCTGCCCGGAATCAATTGAAGAGGTCAGGGAGAAAGGCCACTGCAAATGCTGCCTGTTCTGGCGGGATCTGGATACTTATAAAGAAAGTCATGTAAAGAAGTAGGAGTTTAACTTGAATTGAAAAGAGAAAGGGGAGCGAGATGCTCCCCTTTTTATATCTCTTTGCCGGTAAAGTTAGCAAGCTTTGCTGGCCGCGGTGAAGCGTTCTCTCACACCACTGCGTCCGCCGCCCTTCTGGCCGAAGAGTTTGGTGCCGACACAGCGAGCATGTGCATTCGCGGGTGGTGCCCAGCGAGACCCGGCGGGTGGGGTAACCTTGCTATGTGCAGCGTGAGATAAAATTCTGCCTTTTCCCATGATATTCTCCTTTCAAAAAACATTACTTGAATAAGCTTAACACGGGGGGGATCAACTGTAAAGGAAAACGCTTAATCGGTCTCAGAGAAAGGTATGAGCTTATTTTTACAGTCAAGTAGAAGGAGAGAAGGGATAGAATAAATGTCATTGCCCTGTGCAATTTCCCTTCCCCTAGGTGAATCGATGTCAATTTTCTCCACAATCCCCATGGCGATGTCATCTTTATGTAGAGCCATCTCTTCCTTGCAGGGGATACATCCCTCTTGGACCAGAAGTACCAATTTTGGCCGACATATATCAGCTCCTGCATATTGTCTCACAACCTTTTTCAGGCAGTCAAGAGCCGCCTTGTCTTCCTCTATAGCTAGGCAATCCTGGGTGTCTTTCTTATGCGTCTCCATCTGATTCCTCCTCTATTTCCCCGAAGGGTTCCAGCAATGCGAATAAGTCCAGAGTCTGCTGGCCGGTGCAATGGGGCAGAATAACACAATGGGCAGCACAGCAAATATGGACCTCTTTGTTTTCTGTCCGGCTAAAATCAATTGAGGTGCCATCTTTTAGCTTGAGCCTGATTAAGTGTTCCGATGGTTCAGACATTCTTTGACCGCCTCATCAACTCCTGCTTGTTTTTTTATCAGAGAATCCAATGCCGGGGAGAAAGCATAGAGTTGGGCTCTATCATCCAGTTGCAATTTGACCCGTAGCGTGCGGACTTGCGCCCTGACTGTGATGGGGCTGGTGGACAATTCTTCTGCGATTTCACTTGTGTTAAATCCAGCTGCGAGCAAGGGGACTAAGCGTTTCTCATTTTCAGTGAGAAGGGATATATAATCCACCGATTGTTGCCCAGTCAAAGCATTATGAGCCTCATCGAAGGCAACCTTGCTTTCCCCCTCGTCATACAAGCTGATACCCAAGACATTACCCTTTTCAAGAACATCGATTATATACCCATACCGGTAATCGCCGTTGACCGCTACGATTGCAACATAATCATCTTTTTTCACGTGGCGCCTTTTGTCCTGAGCAACTGGAGATGATAGTTTGCAAATTAGCTAGGGTGATTTCTGAGCCATCCAGATTCTTGATGACACAGGCTGACAGGGCAGCGACATCTATTTTGCATTTCCTGGACTTTCGCGTGCTTGGGGGTTTTGGGTTGGCGGCGGCCTCGGCACAGAGCTTCTTAGCCTCAGTGTATGAAAGCCCCTTACTGCATTCCTTGGCTATGGAGCAGAACTCGATTCGCCTATCTTCTTTCGATAGTCCCTTCAATCGCCCACCGCCCATATTCTTAGCCATGCAGGATCTATATTCTTCTTGCGACATCAGATATCCTCCGAATAATAACTTCATCTGTTTGACTGTTCAATTCGTTTTCCCAAATAACAATGCACCTATATCCGAAGGAATTGAAAGTCATTATCCGTCCGGGTTCGGTCTCTTTCCAATTGCGAGCACCTTTCCCATGCCAATAATCACCAAAGACTTCTATAACGGTCTTTTCCCCGTTACAATTTACAAAGTCGGGGCTATATCCGCATATTATGAAGCTACCATCCCCTGTGTACCGAAAAGGTAAATGGTGTCTTTCAATTATGTCAATGAGTTGTTTTTCTGGCCTAGTAGGCTTCGAGTGATTACCTTTTACGATAAGTGCCCGTACCCTGCTGGCGTAATCTTTATCAGCCCATCGTTCTTTCAGTTGCCGGATTTGCTTTGCTCGATATTCAGGGTTTTCCCAGCGCTTTTTAACAGCTTCTCCAATCCTTTCTTTATGTTCAGCTGATAGGGGTCGCCCTCTACTCCAAGTATTATTGCCTTTTTGGGAATTTGACATCTTAGCTCGGGCTTCATCGCTATGTTTATGCCCAGTCATACGGCTTGATTTCTCGGAGCTTTTCCTTACTCGCTCATCTGTAAGAACAGTTAATCCCTTATTCCAACCAGGATAACCAAATCTAATAGGGATACCCCATTTATGTAATCGTCTATTTATAGTGGCCCAGCTTACATTGAAGAGAGGGCCAATTTGCTGAGAGGATAGACCACTATCGTAGAGGCAGATTATACTCTCCTTATCCAGTTCAATTGGTGGTCTACCAGCACTAGCCATAGCCTACTCCTCTACTGCTTCGCGGTCATAATCCGGCCCAGCAGGGCTATGGCAACCACAAATATGGTTCCGATTATGACTGGAACTAAGACTTGCTTAGCTTCCTCGGTCGCCTCTTTGATAGCCATTTCTCACCCCTTCCTCTCAATCCCCTTTGTTGCTGCTCTTATTACCAGAATAGCGACACTGAGAACTAACCCGGAGATAACGGCAATTTTCACATCCTTTGATTCTACCGCCATGACATTCCTGCCTCGAAAATTATTGGTTCGGCTTTTCCTCCGCCGGCTCTTCTTCTTCGCTCTCTTCCTTCATCTCTTCGGCGCAGCAGAACATAATTCTTATGCCCGCCTCTACTTCCCTTGTAGCTCCGCACTGTCCACAGACTAACTTCTTTATACCAGGCTTACTCATTACTCCAGTACCTCCTCTGATGGATTTAATTCCTCAGCCCCTGTCACCGATCCCAGCTTACATCTTCCCAGTGTCTCCCTCAAGCTTGCCTCGCGGCTGGTGATTTTCTCATCGAGGCTCTGCAGTTCGGGGAACTCCTCCCGATACCTCTCCTCCCCCAAGACATTTTTCAGACCCTTGAGGTGGGCGAGCGCCATCGACTGACAAAGGATGTCGTCCACATTGCATTCAGCCATTTCTTACCTCCTTCTCCAAGTTTTCAATAGTCTTTTCAGCCAGCCGTACCTTTTCTTCCCTGGGCATCTTGGCTAACCGAATCTTAAACCATTCTTTCCCCACATACTTTTGCAAAGTGGTGGTTTGGATGGTTAATTGTTCTAAATCACTTTTGGTACTCAGGCCCTCAAGACCATGCCTGATATCCCGGAGTTCTTTTGAGGCATGGTCGGCTATTACTCTTTCAGCTTGTGGCAGGCTGTCAACGTTCTCCGGAGCTAGGTCCACCCTTTCCGCCGCCGCTATCTCATAGAGGCACTTATCAACCCTCTTCATGCTCTCAGTATTGAGACCATCCGGGCTCATCCTGACAGCCTCACTGAGCAAACCAACACAGGTGTGGAGATGAGAGTTGGTACACGGCAAGCAGGCCGTACCCTTTTCAGTCTTCTCCTCGGTAGTTTCCTCACTGGATACTTCCTGAGGCTCGGCCAAGGTTAGAGACTCGGCTTGCGGCTTGAGCTTCGGGGTCCGGAGGCTGAGCAACCCAGAGATTAGTCTGCCGGCTTCCTGAATGCAAATCGCTACTATCTGTCTCTCCATATTTTATATTCTTAGCACAGAAAGGGTATTTTGTCAAGCTATGGCGTAGGACTTGACAAAGATTTAACGTTGTATTATCCTATAAAGTGACTATCAATAAGTGAAGCTAATTCTGGCCATCTGCGGGAGTCATCAAGTGACCGAAAAAGTGACGAAAAAGGGAGAGGCATTCAAACTCTTTGATGAGGGGGAAACCGCCCTTAGCCCCAAGGTGAAGGCACTCAAACTCAAAGGGAAGACCAGATATAATTACTATCTGCAATGGAAGGAGGAGAGGGGCATAGCTTCTTCGGATGCTCCCCTGAGTGAATCTAAGGGTAAGGGCAGGGTAATAAGTGAACGTGAAATGGTTGTGCCAATGGAAGAAGTGAAGGAAAATGAGGAGGAAGTGGCTGGGGGTGAAGAGGAATTGGGGGAAGATGAATCTGAAACGCTTGAGCCAGAGGGGGATGAGAAGGCTGGTGAACCTGAGACACATAAGCCAGAGGGGAATAAAAAGGTAGAGCCGACCGGTGGGAAGCGACCCCCGACAATGATAGCAGGGCTAGGTCATACCTACGCCATCACAATATCAACCAAAACTGTGATGTTTTATCAATTCGCCGCCTCACAACTAGAGGAGGAATTGACCTTGGGCGATTTCTTCGATATGTGTGTAGAAGATACCTACCAGGGCCGAGGGCTCGATTTGGGGCTGGTGGTAATAGGAGGTAAGGATGCTTAAAAAGGATTATTTGTTGGCTCTGGGCGAGAGAAGTGTGAATCCGATGGATACCGATGAACTTTTGAAAAGCAAAATCAGTGAGCGAAAGCGCAAGGAGATAGAAAGACAGGAGGAGCTGGATGAGGCAACCCATGATGCTAGGCTTGCGAAGGCGAAGAAGGAAACCGCCACCTCAGAGGCTGCTGTAGAAAAGTCGGGGGAGAGGCAAGAGGGAAGCGGTGGCATAAGGCTCACTGGCACCATCAACTATCCAGAGATGTTGGAGAAGCAAATTGCTGACCGGGATAATCTCAGGGTGGAGGCGGAGCAGGCAGCCGCGAACCAACAGCAGATCAGTGAGAACTTGAGAGAGAGATTGCACGCATCGGAACTGCTGGTTATGAAGACCGGCTTTGAAGCTCAGATGCAGATGCTGGGCAAATTGATAGAGTCGAATGCCACCAAAGGAGGTATCGTCGAACAGCTTACTGCGGCCAGGGCACTCGCTGAGGAGATAGGCTATCAAAAGGGAACCCCTGGTGGTGGCAGCGAGATGATTCAAGTTGAGCTGAAGAAGCTGGACTTTGAACAAGCGATAGCCCTAAGAAAACTGGCAAAGGAGGATAAGGCCGAGGAACGGAGATGGCAAATGGAAATTAGAAGGCTTGATGATGAAAGAGAGGTCGCTAAGGCAAAACTGGCTCAGGAAGAGAAGAAAATGGCGTTCTTAAATCAAGCACCGAACGTCCTTGGAGCCGCAATAGGCCGGGGCATTGCTGAAGCTGGAGGTATTGACGCTCCGGCTACTATCTCCAGAAAGGCGAAACATTACGAGTTGCCAGTCCCGATGGGGCAGGGAGGCAATACTAATTGCCCGGAATGCCAAGCCGATGTGGGCGTGGGGCCGACAGCTAGAACCGCAGTCTGCGCTAAGTGCGAAACTAAGATATCCATAAAGAGGGTGCAACCAGAAGGTAGCGCCGAGCGAGTAAGAGGGGGCGAATCAGCTGCTGGTCAATCGGATGAGGAGGAGGAATAGGTGGCTATTGACATTAAAAAGGTCGGCAATCTTCTGAGCAAGGGACTGATATCTCAATTCGCTCCTGACATAATGCAGGGAACACTGGTATCACTATTCAGAGGATGGAAGCTGGATGTGGATAAAACGACTGCCTGGGTGCTGGAAAACAGAAGCCTATGGGATAGCATGAGCCATGAACACCAGGAGCAGTTTAAGAGAATGGGGTCGAAAATAGGAGACATCTCTTGGCTCAACGCTGATTGGGTGATAAAGGCTCTCAAGGATGATTTCCCCGGAGTGGCTTCTCTCTTTCTCGGTTGGCCAAAGGCAAAGAACTGGCTCGGAAGGCAACTGGAGGTCATAAAAACTCACATCCGGCAATAGGGGGGCTTGACATACCGATAAAAGTGTGCTAGAAATTAAATAATCGAATAATTGGGGGGATGCCAAAATGGTATCCCCCCTTTTGTTTTAAGGAGGATAACATGGCAACCAAAACTATCGGTTCGTGTTCAGGGTGCAACTATCCAATTGCCGCTTCTTATGTCGGAGAGCAAATACCATGTCCGATGTGTTCCACAGTCAATGAAGCCATCACCGGCGTCGAGGTTCCCAGTGTAATCTTCTGGGGCGGAATCGGATTCCTGGCCGGCTTTTTGGTGGCAAAGTCCAAGGCCGTAGGTGCAAAATTGGCTAGACTTTAATCCCTTTATGATAAAGGAGTCCTAGATGTCTCTACCGATACAGATAGATGATCAGCCGATTGCATCCACATTCTTCAAAGAGGGCAGGTGGCTGACTGATTTTGTCACCCCGGATGCCCTAGAAGTGAGGATTTTGCACAAGAAACTCACCGAAGGCATTGATGACCTTGAACAAAGACTCTTTGCCTCATGGGATTGGGTTGCAGACAGGGTACGATATGTGAAATTCGTCAAAGCCAAGCTGTGGGTGAATGGCAAAAGCTCAGTCCAGACCGATTACTGGTCAGAACCAACTCTTACGATTCAAACAAAAGTCGGCAACTGTGTCGTAAAATCACTCCTTTTAGCTTCGCTCATTCGCAATGATTTGCCTGCAGAGCAGGTTAGCGTTGTCTTGGGGAATCTCAACCAGCCACCGGGACCCGGTGGCCATGCGTGGTGCCAGGTTAAACTTGAACAAGAATACATCATGGAGTCCACCCGGGGGGATATGCAGCCGATGATTGCCAGCCAAGCAGTTGATAAATATGAGGCTGTGGTCTTCTTCAACGACCAGACCGTATCCGCAATTGAGGATCGGACTCTGCTGACCCCCTTTGCGGCGGTCTATGCGAACTGGTTAAAAGACTACCTTGACTGGAGTTTCATCGAAGGAGTTAAGTAATAATGGGTATAAGAGATGAAATAAAAACAATCCGAGACACCTTTCCTAATATAGCAGTAAGTGAGGTAGTCTTAAAGGCACTGCTTGAGAGTGCAGAGGATGTAGAGAAAGCTGCTAAAGAGTGTCGTATGGACAAAGTATTGCTGGGTGCAATAGAGGTTGAATGGCATCGTCAAACGATAGGCTACCTGGCAGATGGATTACATATAAAGGGAGAAATAAGCGACATTGACCGACAGATACTCAGGACAACCGCTCTAGCCGTGAAAAAAAAGGTTCTCAATATTGTAGAGGAAGAGTTAATAAATAATTGCGGGTGTAGGTTTTAACGCCAGGAGGAAGTGATGGACAGGAAAGATTGGGAAAAGCTAAGTCCGGAAGAACAACAGAGACTAAAAAATATGACTGAAGTGGAACAAAGGATGCACCTCAAGGGAAAGCAAATGAGAGATGCCAAAGCAGCCAAAGCTACTGTAACCCCCCCGACCCCTGCGGTAGAGCCCGGTGAATGCGCCGCCGGCTTGCTCGAACTCCGCAACGCCCTCAAGCGCGAGATGCCCGATGAGTCTTCGGCCTGTCAAAAGTATGCGGACATGGCGACCAAGTTCACGCATCTTAAAGAGCCACAGGACGCTGACATATTAAGGCTTATCTCTTCGGAAGAATGTTTGCATGAGGCAGTTTTGGGTTTAATTGTGGAAGAGATAACAAGAAAGTGTGGAGGATAGGAACATGAAAACAGGAGTTATAGTCGGGATAGGTGTAATCGGGGTGGGACTTTACTTCGCCCTGCGGGGTAGGGGAAAGGAATCAACCCGCGCCATATTGGAAGACCTGTTTCCCGGAGGCTTCACCGCCTCAGCCAACCAATTGGATGCTCTGGTTTCGGCTGGCTATCCCCAGGGGAGCAAGATTTATAATGAAGCCGTAGACATAGCCTATGAAGATGTTGCTGAGCTATGTACTGGAACAGTCTCATGGTCAAGCGAGTTAGGGTATTTCTGTGGGGGTTGAAGATGGCTTGGGATTTAATAGTCAACAAAAGAATGAACCAGTCCTTCCAGGGTCATGCGGAGAAGGCTATTTTTACCTTCAGCCTCGGTCCCGAGCAGATACCTGGTACAGGCTGGGCGACACAATTTATAATAAATTCCTTTGTCAATGAACTGGCGAAGGAGAATAGCAGCCTGCTTGAACTGAGGGTCTGGGAGGACACAGCACCCACATGGCACACGGATTATTATGTGGAGCTTGTCGCTACAGCCAGCCCGCTTTGGTGGAATGTAATCATTGCCGGAGCCTTGATTGTTATGATTGGAGTAGCAATCGTGTTTGCCCTTGAGAGCGTTGAGGACATAGTGGAATATATCGGCGAAGTGGCTCCCATCACTTTACCTCTGTTGGCTATTGCCGGAATAGGAGCTCTGGCTGTCATTGGTATTTATCTGGTCAGGAGGAAAACATGAGTCCCAATGAAGATTGGCGCCATGAAATGACTGGCAGGTTCACCTACACCTATATCAATACCGTTGAGCCGGGAGGGCCGGTAAAGGTCAATATCGGATTCTGGGCACTAAATCCCGGTGCTTTGTACTGGAAAACATTTCTGATAGCCACCATAGCTGTTCCAGAGTTGAGGCAAGAACTCGATGCCGCCAGGGAATTGGGTCAGGAGGCAAAGAGAAATAAATCTTACTGGCTTGACGACCCCTTCTTAGGACCGCCACTTAGATTTCTTATGCCTGATAACCAAGTAGCAATACTCCTCCAACTATTCGGCCATGATGATGCCAATAAGCAGTGGAATTGGACGGAATATGATGCCTGGGCATATTACGGCCAGGTACCCCCCGACTTCCCTCAGCCTCTATGTTATGCTGTGATATATCTGAATCCAAGAGAGATGGGTGAGCCTTCAGCGCCAGCCATTCCCGATCACCAAGTCGTTTACACAGATGGCACGGGACCTTCTCCTGTTATAGTGCCGATACCCCCCCCACCCGAACCAGGAAAATTCCCATGGGGGGTGGTAGCAATTGTCGGCGGCGGAGCAATTCTTTTGGGTTCTTTGATAAAAAGGAAATAATTTACTCTTGATGCTTGACAAACTGCAAGAGTTGTGGTAAGAATTAAAAATGTAAGCGATTCGGGGATTTATCCCCGGTTAAGCTGAACCTCCGGGACGCGATAGATAGAAAGTCTGGGTCGAGCGGAGGCAGAATGTTAAAGGGGGGACACAGCCCTGGGCTAGGGGTTCGGGTGTCCCCCCTTTCTCTTTGTCCGGGTTGTGTCCCCTAACTGAAAGGGAGGCCAAATAATGGCTATTAAATGGGTTCCAGATCTGGGCGCTCCTCTAGCAGTGATAGCAGTTGATCTCACCATCGAAAGCACAGCCCCCGACTACAGCAAATGGGCAACGGGCCTTATGGCAGTCGGTGGCTATCTTGCTTCAGGGATGGGTTGGGGTGGCGACTTCGCTAAGAACCTTGGCATCGCCGCACTCCCCGCATTCGGCAAAAATCTTTATGATTATGCCCGGGGTGGTGCAAGCTCTCGCTCATCCGGTAAGATGGCGTTCCGCCGAGTGGCTGGTCAGCATTCCCGCTATCCCGCTCCTGCGAGTTCCGCTCCCTTTGGCCAGGTAAAACTGACTTAGCTTCCCAAAAAATAACTGTCGAAGGAGTTATACACTGAGATGAGTTATTCAATACCAACAAGCGAACTATCCCTATCCGATACCAAGGCATTCAGAGGCAGCTCGGTTGAGGCTGGCATCGCCAGAGCACTGAGACTCGCCATCGCCAGTGACCGCACCGAGTTAGTGGTTTTCGAGGCGCTGCCGCTCACCAACATGGGCGCTGCCCTCTACACCACCGAACAATATGTTTCCGGTGCCCCGGCTGCAACCGGGTGGATGGTATCGGGTGATGGTGCCGGTGTCGGCACCGTACCCGTCGGGCAAGTTCTTATTTTCTACAAAGCTGCCAACGCAAGTGCCGTTGTTCCACCGCTACTGATCGCATGTCGGTTCCGGATTGGTGCAACTGGTTCCTCAACCCTAGCCGTATTCCAGGTGCAGCTCGCCATCGAGAACAAGCTTGAGTCCGATGTGTACTTCACCGAGCCAGTGGTCTACGACCCACAGGATAGGCTCTTTATCCAAGTATACGCCACCGCCGCCGGCGCAGCCGAGAACTTCAGTTTCGGTTGCTTCGTCGTATCCCGCCTGGGTCCTGAGATCAGCTAGGTTTTTCTAGTGTGACTAACTTGGGGAGAGGGTGACTTCTCCCCAAGCCGTCAGGTTAAAAAAGCCTGAAGTTGGTCGATGTAGGCAGGGGTGTGACTCCCTTGCTGAAATAGTAAAACTCATTAAGGATGGAAGGTGGTAAAAAATGGGTTTGAATAGTAAAATTAATTCCTTGGCGACTCGAAATGATAACGTCATTTCCAGCACACCCGCATTCTACGCCGCTGCGGCAGCCACTATCTTCTCTATAACAGGCGGGCCAGTCTGGATCAAGTTGCTGGTTGAGTATCTCGATACCGCCATGACCAATGCTACTACTACCACAATTACTGTAGGTGGCGTTGCCTGCGATGCTGGTGCGGTAGCTATCAATGCTGGTGCTATCGGTTCTATCGTGGTCTCCCCTCTGTCAGCCAATGCCAAAGACGCATCCGCTTTAGCCGCACAGTGGCCGGATGCCACAGGTGTTGCTACTCAGGGTGGTTTTGGTATGATAGCAGGTCTTGGTGACATCGTAGTGACCTTCGCTACCGTTATGGCTGCTGCGGACCGGTATAGCCTGCACATCGTTTACCAGAAGCTATCGAATGCTTCACGCATAAGCTAAAACATTTCAAAGTAAACTAACTGGTAAGGACCTGAACTTCCTTACCGGAAAAGAAGGAGAAATAAAATGGGAAGTACGAAAGCAATAGCTCTTGGGCAACTACAGTCAGTCACCAGGCTTGGTCTGGCGGCTGATGTGGCTACACAAACCACGACCAACCTATTCACGGTAGCCGGAACCGTAATATTGGTGAGCATCGTAGGTCGCGTTGTTTCCACGAAGCAAGCTAACGCTCAGACTATTCGGCTGGGGCACGTTCCCACTGCTGGTGGGGTTGAAGCATTCCTGTGTGCGGCTTCTGCCACGACCGCCAGCGACCCTATAGATGAACTGTACTTTATTACCGGAGTTATCGGTGATGCCATGATAGTGGACCCCGCTTCAGGAATTGGGCTCTCGAACCTCATGGTCAATGAAGCCGGACTCGTCGGTACTCCGCAAGGTCTGCTTCTCGCCCCCGGTATCCTGAGAATGACCACGGGTGCCGCCAACGACAATTCCGGGCTAATTAACTGGACAGCCCGGTATATCCGAATAGCGGCTGTAGGTGGCGGGGTACCAGCCAGTACCGATGGAATGACGGTACTTTAAGTTAAGTAAAGTAAAAATCCTTTTACAAGGAGAAAATAAAATGGGAAGTACAAAAGCAATAGCTCTTGGGCAACTACAGTCAGCCACCAGGCTTGGTCTGGCGGCTGATGTGGCTACTCAGCCCACTGCGACCAATCTTTTCACGGTGACTGGGACGATAATCTTAGTTACTATCTTCGGGCGAGTCGTTTTCCAGAAGCAAGGTACTGCCCAGACTCTCCGGCTGGGTCATGTTCCCACAATTCCCGCTGCCGAATGCTTCCTTTGCGCCGCTTCGGCTACGACCACCGGGGATGATGTCGATACCTACTACCAGATTACCGGAGAAATAACCGATGCTCTGATAGTGGCTCCGGCGGCTCTCGGCGTTTCTAACATCAGCGTTAACGCAGCTGGCCTGGTCGGTGTTCCTCAAGGCTTGGTTCTCGCCGATGGTATCATAAGAATGACCACCGGCGCTGCCACCGATAATCAGGGACTAATCGATTGGACATGCCTGTATTACCGGGTAGCAGCCACAGGCGGAGGCTCACCAGCCAGTACCGATGGAATGACTGTCCTATAATAAGCAAATATACTAATAAAGGAGAAGGAAAATGGGATTAGCCGCAATAAGTAAACTGAACATGCTTCAGCAGATGAAGATTGCCCGCCGGGCAGGTGCCGCTGTTGACTGGACAGCCGGAGCTGACTTTGATATCTTTGAAGTCCAGGGTAATGCTATCCTGGTAGTTAATCTTTTCGGCATCGTAACCACCCTCATGGGTGCCGGCGCTGCCGTTCCCCAGTTCGCATTTACTCCGACCGGTGGAGCTCAGGTGGGCATGTCCGCAGCAATGGCTACCGTAGCCACAGATGTCGCCGGTAGTATATATGTCTGGGATGGAGTCACCGCCACAATACCGGCACCAGCGAATCAGATTGGCTGGGCTGATAGTGCCGAATTTGGGTGGAACGGAGACCCCGGCGTACTCCCCGTTGGCGTCATCGCTATAGTCAACGCTGTTGTCTGCGATGCGGGGGTAGTGGACTACTACATCTGCTACATACCCTGCTCTCCAGGCTCTCAAGTAGTAGCACAGTAATTTCTGATTAGTTCTAAGTTGACTAACTAGGGGGGAGGATGAGTTCCCCCCTAGAGGTGAACCTAGAAACAAGGAGGGAATGATGGTTAAAGCAAGCGAGAGGAAAAAGGCTTACCATCCGCGAGGACCCCACAAGGAAGGTTGCATGTGTGCGCCCTGCAAGGCAAAGAGGGGAGTAGGAGAGACAATAACTCTACCCACTGAACCAGAAAGGACACCCTTGCCGACTGAGGTAAGACTCGACAGCCTCGCCTCCAAGCGCAGGTTTAAGCTAAGGGGTGAGGAGAGCATGGTTAAGGAACATATAGAGGGGATGGTTGTATGCTATAACTTGACTCTAGCTGACACCATGACCCTCGGAGGCTCCACAAAGGTGGAGCCAATATAATAAAAGCCTTCTTCGAGTAGAAAGAAGAAAGGAGAAGAACAATGCCAATGCTTTCAGGAATCTATGACGGGGGGGTCATTTCCCCTGTCGCAAAAATCCAGGAGAACCTTTCTATCCTAACACTGGGGCATTATGTCCACTACCGAATCAGGTTTATTGAGGGAATGCCTTGGAACAGCCAGAATGTGGTTGAAATGGTCGTAGCCTCGGGGGCAACCACGATTGCCGCCAACGGGACGATTAACCAGCGAATAGTCGCCATTCTACAGTTGAACGACAACAATCTCCTGCACCTCAGATGGCAACCTCTGGATGATGTCGAGGGCATACTGTGGGAGCAGGCTGGAACAGGCCGGTTTGTCACCAGAGGTGTCCACTCAAGAGTTGACTTATTCACAGCAACAAGAGACCCCAATCTTGCCATCACCACTTTCTTTATACTCGGCAAAGATAGGGATATGCAACTTGAGGTCAGGAATCCACGCCCGGTAGCACAAGCCTTAGCTAGATTCGTGTTCTTTGGTTATAGATATGTGCTAAATCCTTGGAAGGATGAGGGGGTCAAGGGACAGGAAGTAATCAAGGGAATCGAGGAAGGTCGCATACCATCGACCTGGCTACCAGCCGAGGGCTTGGGAGTTTAAAATAATACATAGAATATATTAAAGGAGGACAACATGAGCGTTAATCTTCCAGGAGTCAGAATGGCGAACAATCAGGGGCTTTTCGTCCTTACTGCTGGTAACGATCTTATCCATGATTTGTCAACCGGGAGAAAAGCGGTAATCCGCAAAATCATGTGCTACAACAACACTGGGGCGAATGTCACGCTACAATTCGGTACCCTGACCGCCGTTCCAGCCTTTGTTGCCCTGTTGCCGATTTTCGTGGCCATCGATACTTTAGACAATCAATGGAATGAGGATGATATCCCCTACTTCGAGTTTGTACTGAACACATCTGCGGGGGCGGCAGGAAGGGTTGGCGACATCTACTGTCTCGCCAGTGCCGCAGCCCCAACCCTGTATTTAGAGGTGGAGGAATTTGGCGCATAGGGAGGCTTCTAAATGGCTAAGAAAATAACGGAGAAGCTGCCGAGACCGGAGCTTCCACCGCCGGTTAATACAGGATCCGGTGGGAAGATAGTAGTTCTCTTCACTGGGAGAGGGGAGATTAGCTCTAGCGATTCCAGGGTGAAGTGTGAGAGGCAGCAATAATGAGAGTTCCCGACAGCATAGCTTACTTGCTCTCTTTAAGACGGTCTAGTGGTGGTCTTCTGGTGTACCAGGGGGGTAACCAGACTATTATAAACCTGTTTCCCCCGAATACATCTATAGTCCTGACCTTCAGCCTTCTTGGAAACGACTATATGTACATCGTGTACGGATTCTACCTCGACCCCTCGGTGGTGCCTAACGCCTTTTACGGGTGGGCATCATATTTCGGCAACAAGGTCTATGAGGGTCAGCTCAATACGGCTTTTATGACGTATGAGATAGAATCCCTGGCCTTTGTGAGTGCTGCTGAGCCGGGGCAGTTTGAAATAAGGAATGTCAGCCCCCTGGTTCAATATTATGCCGGCTTTGTTTACTTTGTCGCTATAGCCAGCAAGGAAGATTTTGATACTGTCTTGGCAGCCTTGAAAGATGTCGGAACCGTAGAGACCAACCGCCTTCTTAAACAGCTTGTCGAGGCTTCAGGAGTAACTTAATGCCAACAGTAATAATCGGAGCCCCAGCTATAATCCTGCCCGATGTTTCGACGCAACCCTATATACTCGGGACAGAAACCGAAACCATAGATGATTTGGTGGAGCATACCTCCACCGAGTTTCCCGTCGAGTATTTGAAGGATAAAGAGATCCACATCACCGCCACTGAGGTCGCACTGGCAGCGGTTGCCGCGGGGAACCTATGGTGCTGGATTGAGCTTTCCCCCTACCCCTCAGCCAACAGTCCGTACTGGCCAACTCCGCTCCCAACCGCCACGGCATACTGGGCTGCCATAGGTGGGGGAGGTGGCGCAATTTTGCCTACTGTTCCGCATGTGGAGGTGAGTGGATTGGCGGCAGCGGCAGGTACCTTGGTCCATGGTATCATGTTGCCATGGGATACCCATAGCGTTTGGGCCAGATTAGTCCTACAAACGCCAGTTGCCGCGAATTTGCCTCTCGCATATTGGGTAATACAGGCGCAATTTACAGCTAAGACATAATGAAAAGGATGCAATTGAATGAAAGTTTCAACAAGTGGCTTGCTACAAAATTCTCCTGCCAAACCACTGCTTTTAGCCCAGGTAAGCTACCAAGGAACCACCGACCAGATTGGTAACGCCTTTGGCACTACGCTTCAGGATACTCGGTGTTCCACAGCAGGGCAGGAACCGAGTTATGCTGGTCAGATAATCAAGCTGCTTTCGGGAGATGCGGCGGGACAGATAAGACCAATCGCCGTACACAATATTGCCAATGGAATCCTCACGGTGGTAGCCCCCTTTACTGATTTTAACGGAGTTGTCTATCCGGTGCCAGCAGGAACGCAGTTTGTGATTCTCTCCTCGGGAGGAGGAGGGGGTCCACCGCCTCCGGCTCCCCCGGCTCCATCAGTCGGGCTCTGGATGTTTGGGCATGTTGACCCCGCCATGGCGGCTGGCAGTCTCAATACCTTTGCCTGTCCTAATTTAGCTGGATTTGAAGATGACCTTTTTAATACCGAGTTCTGGATCCAGATTATCCATAATGATGATGCCGCCGGCACCGCTCCAGAGAGGGAGATAAGGCGGGTACTCGATTACGTTGGTGCAACCGGCACTTTCACCACCGACCCCTTCTCTGCCGTTGTTGAGGCGGATGATTTACTTTGCCTGTTCCATGAGTCCCTTATGGGAGTGGAGATACTTGGCTTTGGTACCTTGACAGTATCGAGCACCACTGTCCCTGCTGATGGAGCCCGGGCCGCCGCTTATGCTTGGGAAAATAATAATTACTTCAGAGGGAATTTGCTCTTACCTACGGAAGGGGATTGCAGATTCCAACCAAGATTAATCGTTGAGTATACTTCGGCGACGGGAGTATTTACTATCGATCCAAATAATCCACTAAGCCAGGCTCCAGGTTTGGTAGATTATGTGATAATTCGATTTCAAACTCAGTTTGTCCCCGCAGCAGATGGGACGAACAATCGGACACCAGCAGATGTAACGGGAAACAAAGCTTCTACTCCCATCTGGGTACCAGATGATGTCAGTGACCAAATTCGCTATCTTAAGGGGATCCTGACAGCCATTAACGCTGGGTTGGAACCTACCCGGAGCGTGATGGAAACATGGCAGGATGTATTGGGAATAAACCCGAATATCTGGACGGTGACCAATCCGGCTACCGGGGCTGCATGGGCGAGAGGAGAATCAGGCGGGTTTCTTTACGCGGAAAGCACGCCAAATGCGAATGAGGTAGCTCGTATACGGAGTGTGCAGCAGTGGATTCACTCTGCTAATACACCAAATCTTAACCTTATTATAAAGAAGACAATCCTGGAATTTGAGCTACTATTGGGAGTGCCGGCTAATCTCGATAACACCCTCTCCTTTTTCGGTTTTACCAATATTGCAGGTGCCACCAGGGCATCTGACAATCTAATCGGGTTTGGTTTGCTGGCCGATGTGCTGCAGACTATCACCGATTCTGGAAGTGCGGAAACAGTAGCCACCGGGTTTGGCGAGGACCTGACCCTGCATAATAAGTTCCGGATTGAGATATATGAAGGTAATATTGACTGGTACCTCAATGAGGTATTAATCGCCAATTCCGCCACAAATATTCCTACGGTCCCTTGTCATCTTAACTTTTTTACAGATTTGGATGCTGGAGGGCCTAGTGTTATTGACCTTGGGATTGTCAAATGCTGGTATGAAATGGTGGAGAGATACTAATGCATATGACGTCTGATATCATAGAAACCCTTCACCGGCTGCCGCGCACTCTCAGGGTAGGGTCAGTTCCCGGCGGCTTGTGTGAATATATCGATATCCAAGATGCTGTTGATTATGCCACTCTCGCAGGCGGCGACTGGACTGTCTATATTTACCCCGGAACTTATACCGGGGTGGTTGTCCTGACTGCCGGCGTTAACCTTAAGGGTATAGATAAGGAACTTTGTATCATCGATGTAGACCACGATACATTAATTACCATGGCAGAGGGGTGTTGTGTGTCCAACCTGACCCTGGATGTTACTTCTGATGTTACAGCTAGTGGCTTTGGGATTGAGGGTAATGATGCCAGCTTTACCATAGAAGATGTAAACATTATCCTGCACCGCTCCGCCGGAGCGCGGGCTGTAGGTATCTCAGAGAATACCGGGAATACTGCCAAAACTATCTATATCAGAAATGTCCGCTGCCGGATGTCAGATGACAGCAATGAGTACGGCATTTGGATAAACCAAGCCAATAAGACAGTGTATATTGAGAATTCATGGATACAGGGTAGCGATTATGGCCTGGCGATAGGGTCAAGTGGCGGAGCAGCCGTTGCCAGCACTGTCTATGCGACTTCCAGCCATTTTGAAGCTACTTCAGCTGTATCCCGTGGTATATTCTGTAATGGCGGGACCATCCGCCTCACCGGTGATAGCCTTACTGGGTTTGACCATTCGGGCGGAGCCGTCAATAGGGAAAATGACGGTATAGTCACCTGCAAGATAGGACCTCGGGAGTACGAAGTTTGGGCTGGGATGTCAATTCAGGATGCTATCGATGCGGCTAGTGCTGAGACTACCACACCCGCTATAACAGCTCCATATACCATCTTAATCCATCCTGGAATTTATGATGAAACTATAGCCATGTCCACTTGGGTCAATCTTAAAGGAATAGGTCCGAAGGGGAGCGTGGTTATCTATCAGAACGATGCCAACATACTCACGTTGGCCGATGATGTTGAGTTACAAAACTTTACCCTTAGACTTGGAACAATATCAGCCACGAGGAACCATATTACAGATGGCGGTGCTATATTCACGGCTAGAATGACTGACATTGTCTTAGAGGTTACTACTCCTGGTGCCTTTACCGTTGGTCCGCTTTTGATATACGGGGGAGGTTCTTATATTATTGAAAGGTGTAGTCATAGTATTGGGGGGACAGGTGGCAGTAACACCCTTGCACCAGGAGATAGTACTGTCCGAGTAATTAATTGTGATTTTGAATATACAAATGTAAATGCTCAACATATACAAGTCGAAGCTGGCCAAACTGCTACAGTTATTAGTCAAGGAACTCGTTGGGCAGGCACCTGTAAAATGTTCGTTACAACAGGAGACCCTCATAGCCTTACTTTTGATGGAGATGCTCTACTGGCTACGGGGGATTGGTCTGTAACTGAAGCCACCATAATACTGAGGAACTGTGTCATTGAAGCCCCTGTAGTCGCTGGAAATCTCGCCACGGTCAGGATGAAGAACTGCTCCTACAGAGCTATCAGCAGGGCAGGAACCGGCAATATTGTCGATGAGTCTCCCTACCGCAGTGATGCCCCTTGGCATGTCGTAAAATGGAACTGGATGACTGCCCTGGCCAGTATGGATGTAGGCGTGAGGGGAACACCAATAGATGCCGGCAGCGGTCAAGTCTTACTTGAAGTTACCGACAACGTAGCTGACTTTGAAGCTGTAGAAGCTAATACGGAGGCCGCAGGTTCTCTACAAAATGCCTTCACCCCAGCTAGAACGCCCAGATGGATGGCCCAGATAGCGGTAGATAGCTTCGATGCCCACGTTACCATGTTTTTCGGTTTGAGAGAAACATTGGGCAACGCTATTCCTGGGGCTACCGAACACCATGCTGGGTTTATCTGGGACGGAACGAACTTCAAGGCTTCGAGCGATGATGGGGTTGCCACTCAAACGACAAACCTGACAACCCCGCCTGGCAATGTCCATGTTTCATTGGAAGTGATTATTTTCGGTGGAGTGACCACCGTTGGCTGGGTAGAGTTCTATATGTTTGGTATTCTTGTGGCTACACATAGCACCAGAATACCCGTGAATACACTCGATTGGCAGCATATGCTCCTGACCGCTGGGGCTGGTGGCGGCGATGATATCGATGTAGTAATAAGAACGGGAGGTTGCCAGGAATGTCCCGCATAAAGGAGTGAGGAATGGAAGTAAAAAAGTGGGAAGATGAAGCAGGGAATCTTTTGAAATTAGAGTTCTTAGCATCTGGTTCGCCCAATTTCAAAGATGAAATTAAATCCTGGGTGCAGGCAAATACATCAATGAACTTTGAAGAGTTCTTCAATAGGATGGAGCGTTTCCACTTGGGCAATTGTTTAATAAGTATGGTATAAGGAAATAGAAAAATGGGAGAACAAAATACAGTACCAAGAAGAATAAATAACGTTGAGGGTGCCGCTGGACAAGTAATGAAAAGCGGAGGGCCGGGAGTGCTTGAGACCTGGGGCTATGAAGACTATGGGCTATCCTTTGAGGGCACTGTTTCTGGCATCGCTGGTGCTCCAAACTTTCAATGTAGCGACCTTACAGGATTTGGCGATGGCTACTTCGAGGGTTATTTCGCCTATGTGGTCTGGGATGCTGGCGCTGCCGGTGGTGCTCCCCAAGGTGAATACCTGCCCATTACTGGATATAGCAGTGCTACTGGTGATTTTACCGTCGGTGCCTTCACAGTTGGGATAGCTGTAGGCGATAAAGTGCTGATAATCAATCTTAGCATTGCCGGTAGCCTTGATAAGGCTATGGGCAGGTCTCAAATATCAGCCACTACTATAGATTTGAATCAAGCGGCTGCAAGCTATGACCTATTCACGGGGACAATACAGGCAGTTATACTTGAAAGCCTGAACATCAAGATGCCAACGGGGGCTGCGGGCGGCGCTCTAACCAGCATCTCTATCCAGACCGATGACGCTACTGCTGGAGTAATTATTGATTCTACTGATGGTGCGGTAGCTAACCTGACTTCAGAAGCTGACCTTGGCTGGACAGGAACGCTCTATATCACAGTAGGGACAAAGATACAACTGACCATCGGTGGCGGCGCTCACGGTGCCGGGTATGTCTGCAATGTTAGAGCCAAGTGCCGGGCAGTAGTAAGCGGAGGATATTTGGCGTAATGTCTGTTTTTCTTAATGGGATAGAACAATCCGCATTCGAAAGTGTTACCAAGTATTTTATAATAGCGGCACAAGATCTTGGTAAAGGATCTACAGCGCCGTCAACAGGAGATCTTGG
>SDBU01000530.1_pt1 | contig 52898 bp, 31 predicted proteins | sample 2277071 | NCBI WGS metagenome assembly SDBU01 (sample SAMN10397929, study PRJNA504765) | marine sediment metagenome | isolation source: marine sediment core GS08_GC12, 126 cmbsf | place: Arctic Ocean: Gakkel Ridge, Loki's castle | collected 2008 | reverse complement strand
AACCGTCACAAACGGCGGGCTGGACAGTCCGCGCTCGAACCGCCCGCCCCGCACCGCGGCGAAGAGACCAATCGTTGTTCGCTTGTTTTGGGACTAGAGAATCATCATGGTACGCAAATCCTCTCCGCCCTACAAGTTGATTGAAAAGGTCTTTCCGACTGAGATCCAGCCCACCAAGCGTTCTTCTGGGTTTTGGGTTGACCCCGCCTATTCGCTGTGGTTTGACGCGGATGAGTCCTCTCTTGGGAAGGGTTTTTCGCTGGTTGACTTCTCCCAATACCTGCAGGTCAAACCCAAGGAATCTACGGCGTTGTTACGCACTGGCGTTAAGATCAGGCACATCGCCACCGGCGAATCAGTACGCCTGGGATCGGTTTTCAATCTCTCCCCAAGGGTCCATTCGTTCCTGCGCGATCGCCCGCGATCATTTTACGATCTGGCCTACCCGGACATCGCCTCTCTGCCCGACGTGCGCATGGGGCGTGTGCGGATGCCGGGTGCGTATCAGACGGAACAGCGAGCCGGGTCGCGGCGCAGCGCGGACACTGACCGGCGTTCGAAGGCCCGGAGTCGCGTAGCGGGGCCGTCGCTACTCGGCGCAACCCTTGGCCTCCTGGGATTACTCCAGCACATTGCGGGGACTACTCTGGTCCATCCTCTCTTGCTCATCCCAGCTATCCTAGCATGTGCGAGCTTCACTGCGGCAGCGGTTCTCCAGCGACGCGCGCAATCGTCCGGGGACGGCTCCAAATGAAGTGGGAGTGGGTCTACTCAGCCGTGACGTTGGCTTTCGCTGTTGTTTTCCTTGTAGAGTACATCAAGGCTAGTAGAGAGGGAGAGAACCTCATCGTGAAGATGCTGCAGGATATGTGCAAGGCTGCGCGCGTCGTCGGGGAGCATATTGTGGGCCGGGAGAAGCGCTTGAGGGGGTGTGCGATGGGCGTCGGGTTCTGCACGCTCATACTGTGTGCGCCAGCGCTTGCGGCAGTCACAAGCATGCTACAGCCCTTTGACATCTCTGAGTGGCCGTGGCGTCTCGGCTTTGTCGCGTGCTCCGCTCTGCTTCTGCCAACATGTATCCCTGCCTTCGTGCGGTTTAACCGCTGGCTTCTTGGAGAACGCTAGTTAGGTATCGTGCCTCGCGCACGAGCGCGGTCTTCGCGGGCCAAGAACTGGGCAGAAAAGGGGACATTCTACTTTCTCTGAAAAGTAGAATGTCCCCTTTTCTCGAAGTGCTTCAGGGCGATTTCGGCGATGGTTTGGCCGATGGCGATCGAGGCTGTCGCCGCGGGGGAGGGTGCGTTCAAGACGTGGACCATGCGACTTGTTTCGACGATGCGAAAGTCGTTCACTAAGGCGCCCAAGGAATCAACCGCCTGGGCCCGTACGCCGGATCCGCCGCGACGCAGGTCGTCACCGCTTATCGCGGGCACCAGTCGCCGTAGCGATTTGACAAAGGCCCGCTTGCTCCACGAGCGGTAAAGCTCCGGGATGCTCATGCGCCAGTTTTTTCGGGCCATTCGCCAGAATCCGGGATAGAGGGCCGCTTCCAGAACATCCACCGGCGAGAAGCTCATGCGGTGATATCCTTCGCGTTTCAGGGCGAGGACCGCATTGGGGCCGGCCTCGACGCCGCCGCCGATCAGCCGGGTGAAATGAGCTCCCAGAAAAGGATACCGTGGATCAGGCACCGGATAGATCAGATTGCGCACCAGGTGACGGCGCGGTGGCAGCAGCTCATAGTATTCACCGCGGAACGGCACTATCCTGATACCCGGCTCGACCCCGCATAGCCGGGCGATCCGATCGCAGTGCAGCCCGCCGCAGTTGATCAAGAACCCGCAGCGAACCTGCCCCCGGGTCGTTTCCAGATCCAGGCGATCCCCCTCTCGGTGAACGCCCAACACGCGGGCGCTGGTGTGGATCTGATGACCGGCCTCGCGCACTACGTCGGCGAACGCCTCGGTCACCTGGGCGAAATCCACGATTCCCGTGTCGGGCACGAGCAGGCCGGCGATCCCCGCGACGTGCGGTTCGTAGTGGCGCAGTTCGTCGGCCTTCAAACGTCGCAGCCCCTGCAAGCCGTTGGCCCGGGCACGTTCCTCCAAGGTTGAAAGGGCCGCAAGCTCCGCCTCGCTGGTGGCGACGACGAGCTTGCCGCAACGCTCGTGGGCGACCCCCCGCTCCTGGCAGAACCGGTAGAGGGCGTCGCGACCGGCGACGCAGAGTCGGGCCTTGCTAGAGCCGGGCTTGTAGTACAGACCGGCGTGGATCACTCCGCTGTTGTGCCCGGTCTGGTGGGCGGCTAGGCGCTCCTCCGCCTCCAGGACGACCAGGGAGACTCCCGGTCGTTTCGCCAGTGCCATCGCGGTGGCGACCCCGACGATGCCCCCACCGATGACCGCGACGTCATAGAACGGCAGGAATCTCGCCATGGCCGCTCGCCTGTTGGAAACAGAGCGCCCCTTCTCAAAGCAGCTTGCGAAGTTCGCTGCACACCCTGTCGACGTCCTGCTCGGTGAGTTCGTGATGGAACGGCAGGGCGAGCGTACGGGCGGCCACTGCTTCGCAGACCGGGAAATCGCCCGGCTGGTGGCCGAATCGCTGCACGTAAAATGGCTGAAGATGGATCGGAGCGAAGTAGTTGCTACAGCCGATGCCGCCACTTTGCAGACCGCGCAGAATTCGGTTGCGGTCTTCCTGCGAATACTGGTCCGCAAGACGGACGACAAACACGAACCAGCTCATCACCACGTCCGGATGGACGCCCTGCATGACCAGGCGGGGCTCGTCAGTGAGCCGCTGACGGTACATCAACCGGATGCGTCCCCGGGCTTCGATCATCTCCCCGATGCGGCCAAGTTGAGCGATACCCAGTGCGCAGTTGATTTCGCTCAAGCGGTAGTTGTAACCGAGCCGCTGGTGGGCGAGCCAACCCCCGTTGGGGTCTTGCCTGCCGCCGCTGGGGTCGCGCCCCTGGTTGCGCAGGGAGCGACAGAGCCGGGCAAGCTTGGCGTCGTCGGTGACGATCATGCCCCCCTCGCCGGTGGTCATCTGCTTGTTGGGATAGAATCCGAAAACGCCGGCGTCGCCGAGCGAGCCGGCGGGCCTGCCTTTGTAGAGGCCGCCGAGGGCTTCGCAGGAATCCTCGATAACCCGCAGGTCGTGGCCCCGGGCGATCTCGCGTATGGGGTCCATGTCCGCGGCCTGCCCGAACACGTCCACCGGAACGATCAACTTCGTCCGATCGGTGATGGCGGACTCGATCCGCGCAGGATCGATGTTCCAGGTCTGCGGATCGATGTCGACGAAGACGGGCCGGGCGTCTTCCAGCAGAGCGCAGTTGGCCGAGGCCACAAACGAAAACGGGGTGGTGACGACCTCGTCACCGTCGGAAACGCCCATCGCCCGGATGAGCAGATGCAGCCCGGCGGTGCCGCTGGAGCAGGCCACCGCTTCGCTCGTGCCGCAATACTTCGCGAAAGCCGCCTCGAACTCGGGGAGTTTGGGACCCAGGCTGAGCTGCGGGGTTCGCAGCACAGCCACCACCGCGTCGATCTCCACCTGGGTGATGTTCGGACGGGCCAGTGGAATCGATCGGGGCATCATTCGCTCGCCGGGGGGGCCGGGGTTTCGCAATTCCTCCAAGCCCGCATTATACTGTGGTCCGGTCGAGGTCGATACAGAGCACCGGGAGCGATCTGACAATGGCGAGAAAAGCGGGAGCAAACACGGTTAAACCCGGGCAGTCCACGAGTGGGCGCCGTCCGCCGGCGAGGCCCCCGCTTTCCGAGGATAGCTGGCTGGAAGCCGTCGAGCGTCGCACCGTCCGCGTGGCTATCGTGGGCATGGGTTACGTCGGGCTCCCCCTGATGCGGACCTTCTGCTCGGTGGGCTTCTCCTGCCTGGGTTTCGACGTGGACCGGGTCAAGGTGGATCGACTCAACGCCGGCAGAAGCTACATCAAACATATCCCTTCATCGCTGATCAAGCGGGTGATTTCTGAGGGCCGATTCCGGGCAAGTGCCGATCCGAAGGCTCTCGAGGCGTGCGACGCCATACTCATCTGTGTGCCCACACCACTTACGAAAATGCGCGAACCGGACATGAGCTACGTCGAGAGCACCGCCCATTTGATCGCCGATCATCTCCATCGGGGGCAGCTTGTCGTGCTCGAAAGCACGACCTACCCCGGCACCACCCGCGAGCTGATCAAACCGATCCTGGAAAGCTCCGGGCTTAAATGCGAGAAGGACTTCTTCTTAGCCTACTCCCCCGAACGTGAGGACCCCGGCAGAACCGACTTCACCACCGAGACCATTCCCAAGGTGGTGGGTGGGCTGGGGTCCAGGAGCGGTAAGATCGCCGCCGCCCTGTACGGCGCCGCGGTAAGTGAGGTGGTGAAGGTGTCGAGTTGCGAGGTTGCGGAGGCCTGCAAGATCCTGGAAAACGTCTACCGCTGCGTCAACATCGCCCTGGTTAACGAGCTGAAGATGCTCTTTGATCGCATGGGGATTGACGTCTGGGAGGTGATCCGGGCTGCCTCGACCAAGCCGTTCGGGTTTCAACCCTTCTACCCCGGCCCGGGCCTGGGCGGACACTGCATCCCCATCGATCCGTTCTATCTGACCTGGAAGGCACGGCAGTACGACATGAGCACGCGGTTCATCGAGCTTGCGGGGGAGATCAACACGCTCATGCCCGAGTATGTCATTGCCCGGGTGGCGGACGCCCTCAACGCCCGGAAAAAAGCCCTCAACGGCTCGAAGATTCTTCTGCTCGGGCTGGCCTATAAGAAAGACATCGATGACTGCCGCGAGTCACCGTCGATAGAGCTGATCGAGATGCTCCGGGCCCATGGGGCTACGGTTCATTACAACGATCCCCACGTCCCCCGCACCCCCAGACAGCGCGAGCACGACCTGGGCATGAAGAGCAGGAAGCTGACCGCAAAGATGCTCGGCGGGTATGACTGCGTGCTCATCGCCACGGGGCATTCCGCCTACGACTATGCCTGGATCGTCAAACACGCCAGGCTCATCGTCGACACCCGCAACGCCACCGCCAGCGTCAAGACGGGCCGACGCAAGATCGTTCGGGCCTAAACGACCGTCCCGGATTCCGCGCCCCAATCCGAACCGCAACCGTCTGGGAGCCGTTGACTGCACTCGAGTCGGTTTTCGGACGATGTATGAGCGTGGAAGTACTCCTTATCAACCCACCGTGGCTTACCAGAAACGGCAGCATCTGGCATGGCGTTCGAAGCACGTCACCGCCGCTGGGGCTGCTCCACGTGGCTGCCTACGCCGAATCCCGCGGACACTCGGTCTTCGTCATGGACGTCAACGCCGAGGGCCTTCACTTCGAGGACGTTGAGCGATTCGTCGGTGCGCACAAGCCGACCTTCGTCGGGCTGACCGCGGTCACCGTACAGGCACCCTCCGCCCACCGTATTGCGGAGATCATCAAACGGGTCTCGCCCGATTCGACAGTGGTCATCGGCGGGGTCCACGCGACGGCTCTACCGGATGAGACGCTCGAGGATTCCAACATCGACTTAGTGATCTCGGGGGAAGGTGAGAAGTCCTTCACCACGCTTATCGAGGGCCGGCCGCCGGAATCCATCCCCGGGCTCTCCTATCGCGGGGGCGTCTCGGGTGAGCCCGTCGAGCACAACCCTCCGGCCCCGCCGATTCAGGACCTCGATTCGCTGCCCACTCCGGCTTATCATCTGGTCCGTTTCGAGGCCTACAAGCCCGCCATCGGGGCGTATCGCCGCCTCCCGGCGATCAGCATGACCATGACCCGCGGCTGTCCGGGCAAGTGCACGTTCTGCGCCTCGGCGGAGACCGCCTTGCGCGCCCGGTCGGCCGAGCATGTGGTGAACGAGATACAGGAGTTACAGGCCCGCTACGGCATCCGCGAGGTGAGCTTCTACGACGACACGCTGACGATCTTCAAGAAGAACGTAGCCGAGATGTGCGACCTCATCCGCCGGCGCGGGATCGACCTGACCTGGTCCTGCTTCGCCCGGACCGACTGCGTCAGCCCCGCGCTGCTTACCAGGATGCGGGATGCGGGATGCCACCAGATCCTCTTTGGAATCGAATCCGCCGACCCGCAGATCTTAAAGAACATACGCAAACCAATCGACATCGACCTCACCCGCAAGGCGGTGCGCATGGTCCAGGATGCGGGAATCGCGGTTCGGGCGGCTTTTATGCTGGGCAATCCGGGCGAGACCGTTCAGAGCATCCGCCGCACCATCGACTTCGCCAAGGAGCTGAACCCGGACATCGCCGTCTTCAACATTACCATGCCCTACCCCGGTACGCAGTTGTTCACCTGGGCGAGGCAACGCGGATACCTGCGCACCTTCGACTGGAGCCAATACGAACTGGCCAACGCGGTCCTCGAACTGCCCACCATTTCCTCTGCGGAAATCGACCGGATGTACGCGATCGCCTACCGTGAGTTCTACTTCAGGTTCCGCTACATGTTCCGCCGCCTCCTGGGCATGCGCAGCTTCGAGGACGTGAAAATAAACCTCCTGGCGATGCGCTCGGTGCTCTCTACCCATGCCACGACGGCCCCTGATGAAACCAGCCACGAAGTCGGCAAACCCGGTGTGCTAAAACATGCGGCAGCCGGCCGGCAACCGGCGCCCTCGCGTCCGGTCGTCACCACCCCGGGCGAGTTGGAACCGGTCGCCGCGGGCGACTGACCGTGGCTACGGTCCCGCCAACGGTGACAGGGCAAAGACACGCATCTCCGCGAGGTCGGCGGTCAGGTTGCGCTGCGCCGAAGCGCGGAGGGTGGGCCAGGCGGAGGCCGGGGCGATCAGGGATGCGATGCTGCCTTTTGTTCCACGAACGTCCCTGAACGTCAAAATGTCCCGCGTTTGGGCCTCGCAGTCCGCAAGAAACCGGCCCCAAGGCGCACCCTCCGGTGGTGCGGACAAGGGCAGAAGCACCAACAAAGGCGTCTCACCGTTGAGCGAGCTCAGCCGGTTCTCCGCGATCCGCGTGCCCAGCCAGCGACGAAGCTCCAGGCCCAAGCGGATTGAGTGCGGTCGCCCGGCGGCTACATAGTCGGGAACCGGTTTTTCGACCAGATAGCCCAAAGGTCCCGGGCGATAGATCCAGGGATTGTTCCCCTCGTCATGCCGCCCGGCCAGTATGACCTCGATGGTGCTGCCGAATGGCACCTCGAGGAACGCGTCCGGATCCTTCGCCGCGCTATACCAGTCCATCTGCCAGTGGTTCGCCAGACATGTGCAGACCCATCGCGGCCCGACCGTCTCGGGTTCCTTTTCGAGGGCTATCACGGCGGCACCGTAATCCGGCGGGAGATGGGCACGAGCGCGTGATTCCAGCCCCACATAGGACCACACGGATAGCACACCCAGCACACACGCTCCGACCGCGGCAACACGGGGGGGGCTCCATCGCCGCCTAAGGGTCCGCAGCAGCGCCTCGCCGCCGAGCCCAAACAGGATCGCGACCGCCGGGAGAAGATGGCCCAGGTTACGCTCGTAACCCATCGATCCGTTCGCCAGAGCGAACAGCGGCGGAACGAGTAATGCCAACCCCCAAACACCAAGCCACCAGCGCACCGCCGATCGCCAGAGGACCACGACACCCGCCAGGGCAAGCCAGCTAAGCCAGACCGGCCGGGCAAGGAGGCTGCCCGGAAGCCGGGTCACAAACTCCCAGACCTCGCCCGAGTCGCTGAAACGAAGTCCCCGCCGGCCGGTCGCCGCGAAACTGGGCCAACGGTCGATCGTGAAGAGCGCCATGATCGCGCAGAGCGCCACCAGCAGTACGATCAAGACCGTGCCCACAAACCGCCGCGACGAGCCTTTCTCGAAAGAGAAAGGCAACCACGCGACCGCCAGGACCATCGTCGGCAGGACCCAATAGATCCACACGGTGTACATCGTCAGCGAAGCCTGGAGGGCGCAGATAAGCACGAGGATCGCCCGAACCCAGCGGTCCGGTCTGCGGCGGAAGTGTTCCAACGCAATCAGGAGCAGCGGGGCGAGGGCCATGGCCTCGGAGTAGCCGCGGGCCTGAGCGGCGTAGATCGTGGCGCACGGCGACAACGCCACCGCCCACATCGCCAGGCAGGCTGCGGGCACACCCTGCCACAGATTCGAGCAAGGCGCTGGGGCGGCGGACTCAACCCCAAGATCAGCCCCCGGTGTGGCACCGGTTTTTAACCCCGGTGCGACACCGGTTCTTAACCGGCGGTTCGCACCGGTTGGAAGCCGGGGCCACACCAGCCAGGCCGCCCACCCGGCAACTCCCATAGAAACCATCGACCAGAACAACGGTCCCACTCGCCCCGCCGCCGGAGTGACGCCGAACAGATGAACCGTCAGGTTGACCCAAAAGCCCGTCGTGGTGTGCAGAGCGGATACATATCTGGGCGCCTGCAGGCTGCGCAATGCGCCCATGTAGAAGGAGTAGTAGCTCGGTACAAACGACGTCGCTTCGGTCTCGTTGGCGACGTTTCCGCAAAGTCCGGTGAAACGGAGCAACACGGTAACTTCATCGCACTGCCAGGGCAGGGCGTGGGCCAGCGACCAACGGAGGTGTGCCCCCAGCCCGGCAGCGATCAAGGCCACCACGACCAATAGGGCGAACCAATGATTTGACCGGCCACGATTCGTGGTGGACATGCGCGCTCGCGATCCACAATCGACAATCCGCAATCGACAGTCGACAATTGCCTGCCGTCGCCGCATTTATCGGACATCGACGGAACTCGCTTGAGGCAGCCCCTCCACCGCTTTGATCGGACATGTGCGCCGGCATACGGGGGATGAAGAAACGCCTTCTACTCTGCGGTGGTCTCGCCACCCTTCTTCCGCTCGGTTACCCGGGCGGCGAGCAAGCCGATTTCAAACAGCAGGTAGATCGGTCCGGCGAGCAGAAGCTGGCTGATCACGTCCGGCGGGGTGAGCACCGCTGCGGCTATCACCGCCCCGAGCAGTACGTACCGCCGCGCCCGGGCCATCACTGTCGGCGGCACGATCCCCGACCAGCACAGGAAGAACACGACGATCGGCGTCTCGAAGGCCACTCCGAATGCCAGGGCGAGGGTCAGCACGAATGATATGTAGAAGTCGATAGCGAACTGGCTTCGCATTGCGGATGGTGTCGCACGCCGCTCCAAGGAAGTCGACCACACGCCGTCTGAGGTCATGAGCATCAACCTGGTTGTAGTCGTGTTAACCCATATCTCACCGGGTTTCGGGTCCGGAGGGTTCTCCTTCAAGAGGGGCACCTGCGCGGGCTGAGCCGACTCGTTTGTCTCAGGCGGTTTATCGACCTGCAGCAACAACGTCTGAAAGGTCGTCGGGGAGAGGTTCGGCGTGTCAAACGCCTCGTTGAAGCTGATGAAGAACTGCAGCAGGATCGGCAGGACGATGGAATACAGAAACAACACCCCGACGGCGAACAGCCCCACCGAAGGGACAATCAGACGGCGCACGAAACGACGCTCATGCGGATACAGACCGGTTCCCACGAACGTCCAGAGCTCATGCAGCACCCAGGGCATGGCCAGGATCAGACCTGATAGAAGACCGATCTTCAGGTACGCGGAAAACGCCGCCGTGGGGGAAAGAGCCTGAAGGTTCGGCGGCAAGCCGTTGTTGGCCTGGACAATAAGCAACGGACGATAGATGAGCGCAAGGGTCGCCTTCCCGAAATAGAGGGCGACCGCCGCCCCGAGGACAACGCCTACGAGGGACCGGATAAGACACCCTCGCAGGTCCTCGAGGTGATCCCCGAACGACATGCGGGTCCGGTCGAAGGGATCGGGTTGCGCTTCGGACGCGCTTGGGGATGAAGGTCGCCGGGAATCCTTGCTCATCACCGCAGATTCTAGGAGAGAGCATGTCGTGGTACAAGCAAGCAAAACCGCCAAAGGCAACCGCAGGGGAGCGCGCATAGTGCCGAGACGCGACCGCAGGGGAGCGTTCAGGAAACCAAGACGCGACCGTAAGAGAGCGTGAACGTGCTCTGCGACCACCTTTACGCAACCGCCGCGTGTTCTAATGCCGATTCTGGTTAGAAGTTGCCGAAACAAGTTCTCCCGAGCCGCGTGGCTTTGGCCCGCGCGGAGTCGCCAAGCCGGTAATGCCCAGCACGCAAACGGTAGTTCTTCACTACGATTCGTATAAGATGCACTCGTGGACGACACGCAATCAACAAACGACCCACCGTCCAACCCCGGGGCCGCCGGGGATCTGACGGGTACAACCGCCGCGAATCCAAGCGATCCAAACGGCCACGCATTCCCGACGTGGCCTTGGCGCTTTGCCGCTCCGGCGGCCGTGGTCATCCTCGTCCTGCTGGCCTTCATGCCCGCCCTGACCGCCGGATTCGTTGATTGGGATGACGACGACCTTCTGATCAAGAACACCATGTACCGGTCGCTGAGCGTGGAAAGCCTGCGGTGGATGTTCACCACGTCCTACTCCGGGCACTTTCAGCCGCTCACCTGGCTAAGCTATACGCTGGACTACGCCCTGTGGAACGGCGATCCCCTGGGCTACCACCTGACCAACGTCGTGCTGCACGCCGCCGCGGCCGTGGCGTTCTACTTTGTAGCCCGGTATCTTCTGGCCCTTGCCGCGGGCCGCTCTCGGAGTCGCGAAGGCCTCTGGTGCGAGAATCCCTTCTCGCACCAACGCGACCGGCGTTCGGTGCCGTTTGTTTTGGCCGCCACCTTCGCAGCGCTATTGTTCGCGGTTCATCCGCTACGGGCTGAGTCGGTCGCGTGGATCGCCGAGCGGCGTGACGTGCTCAGCGGGTTCTTCTACGTGCTTGCCGTCGGGGCTTACCTGCGCTTCGCTACGCTGCGGAAAGAGGCCCGAAAATGGACCCTCCCCCCAACCAGTGATGAAACGTGCCACTGCTCTGTGAGCAGTGCCGAGCACGCTCCCTCACGGTCGCGTCTCGGTTCACGGTCGCGTCTCGGGTTGCACGCTCCCTCACGGTCGCGTCTCGGTTCACGGTCGCGTCTCGGTTCGCACGCTCCCTTTCGGTCGCGTCTCGGTTCCCGGCCGGGTCCGGGACTGTGGTACGCGGCGGCATTGTTGCTGTGCCTGCTTTCGCTGCTTGCCAAGGCGTCGGCGGTGACCCTGCCGCTGGTGCTGTTGATTCTTGATGTGTATCCGCTTGGACGCTTGAGGGCTTGCACTACGTCCGCCGCGGGGGGCGGAGGCTACAATCCGTCCGCGACGCGGGGCGGAGGCTGCGCAGGCGGGGTCTGGCTCGAGAAACTGCCCTTCTTCCTTCTTGCGGCGGTGGCGGGGGCCCGAGCGCTTTTCGCCCAGCACGACGGTGGGGCGTTGAGCTCGCTGGCCCGGCACGACGTGTGGTCCCGCCTGGCCCAGGCCTGTTACGGGCTGACCTTCTACCTGAAAAAGACGATTTGGCCGCTTGATCTCGGTCCGTTGTATCAGGTGCCCCCCGGTGAGGTCCTGCTGGGCCCGATGCTGTGGATCAGCCTGGTCGCCCTCGCCGCGATCATACTGGTCGTCGTGCGCGTCGGGCGCCGGTTTCCCGCAGTGCCCACCGCTTTGGCCGTGTATGTCGTCATCCTGTCACCCGTGTTGGGCTTTGCCCAGAGCGGACCGCAGCTCGTCGCCGACCGTTACAGCTATCTGTCGTGTCTCGGATTGGCTGTACTCGCGGGGGGCGCCGTGCTGCATTTCCTTGTCCGCAGAGCCTGGCGCCGCGATCCCCGTCGACGAGCCCTTCTCGCTCTGGGCTGCGTCTGCGTGGTTACCGCGCTTTCCCACGCAACGTACCGGCAGACCTTCATCTGGCAGCAAGCGCTCAACCTGTGGGATCACGGGGTGCGGGTGAGCCCGAAAAGCTCCATCGCTCACGCGAACTTCGCCGACGCTCTCGCTCAGTCACCGTTGATCGAATCGGCCGTGCCTCACTATCAGCGCGCCCTGGAACTCGATCCGGGCGATGTCATCGCTACGGCGCACCTCGCCAAGGTCCTGCAGCTTCTCGACAGGCCTCACGAAGCCGGGGCCATGCACCGGCGGGCGTTGCAGCTCGATCCGGACCGCTCGGACACCCGCGTAGACCTGGCTCAATTGCTGATTGATACGGGCCGAGTGCAGGAGGCCGTCGAGGTCCTGCGTGAGGGCGCCCGGCGGACCCCTCCCCATGTCTCCGTGGTTGCCTTTCTGGCTGAGCTCCTGGCGACCCACCAGGATGAAGCCGTGCGCGACGGGCCCGAGGCAGTAAAGTGGGCGTCACTGGCGAGCAAAGCCCGCGGGGACGTTGATCCGGACCTACTGATAACCTTGGCATCGGCCCTCGCCGAGGCGGGCAGGTTTGACGAGGCGGTCGACACTGCCTCCAGGGCACACGCCATCGCGACGCAGCGGGGAAACCACCGCCTCGCGGCGGAGCTGGCCCGACGATTGAACTTCTTTCGGGAAGGAAGACCCTACCACTTCGGAGAGTAGTCGAGCAGATCAGTTACAAACATGTGTCCCGGCTCGTGGGTGATGGCGATGGGGGGTTTGGCGCGTCTGATGGCCTCCATCGGGGTGACCCCGCAGGCCCAGAAAACGGGAATCTCGCCGGGCAGGATGGTGACCGAGTCACCGTAGTCCGGCCGATTGATGTGCTCGATGCCGATCGCCGCCGGATCGCCGATCCATACCGGGCTGCCGTGAGCCCGCGGGAAGGCTGCGGTGACGCGCTTGGCCGACTCCGCCTGCTGGGGGGTCATCGGACGCATGGAGACGACCAGCGGGCCGGCAAACGCGCCCACCGCAGCGCAAGCGATGTTCGTGCGGTACATGGGGACGTTGCGACCCTCCTCGAAGTGCCGAACCGGCAGGTGGGCCTCGAGCAGGGCGGACTCGAAGGTGAAGGAGCACCCGATCAGAAAAGCAACCAGATCGTCCCGCCAGTACGACTCGACCGACGTCGGGGCGGCGATGCACTCACCGTCGCGAAAGACGCGGTAACGCGGCAGATCGGTTCTGAGATCCGCTCCGGGGGCAACCTCAGCCGGCTCGAATCGGCCCGGCTCGAGCACTCCAAGCAGCGGGCAGGGCTGGGGATTGGCCCGGCAAAAGGCCTCGAATTCACTGCTCCATGACGGTCCTGTATCGGATTGCACGCTCCCTGACGGTCCTGTATCGGCTGGTGCGAGAATCCTCTCTCGCACCTCCCGTCCCGGTTCGGAATGCACGCTCCCTGACGGTCGCGTCTCCGATGTGTGTGCCCTCTTTGACGGTCGCGTCTTCGAGGGGAGAACCACCAGGTTTGCCTGTGCAAAACCGCGGGCGACGCCCGTGGTGGGTCGATCCAGCCCGCCCGCCCTGCACAGCTCACGGATCTGCCGGCCGGACAGTGTCGCCGGGTCAGGACTGCTCATGCGTCGACTCCGTCCCCCGACCCCGCGCAGCGTCCGCCCCCCCGCGGCGGACGAGCCACGGAACCAAGCCCCCGCGCGGGTTCATGTCCGCAGCTCGGCGCGTGGCAGAGTCGGCGCACAGCGTTAGCGATTGGGCTCGCCTCGATCCCCCAGAGACGGGCAGCCACGATCGCAGACAGGAGATTCTCGGGAAACGGCACGTCCGCGCGGGCTAAAGCCCGCGGCTCGGGTGGTGGAATCGCCGGGCCTATCTCTTCGGTCACACCATCGACGTTGAGATAGGCAATCCCGTCGATCAGCCACGCTCCCCGGTCCACCTCCTGACTGTGGGAGACAAAGAAGGTTCTGCCCCGGTGCTTGCGGGCCAGGGGGCGCAGCCGCGGATCATCGAAGTTGAGTATTAACGCGTCAGAAGGTCGATGGTTCATAAAGATGCGGCTCTTGATCCGCACGTACTCCGCGATGGTGCGGTGGCGGTCCAGATGGGCCTCGTCGATGTTGAGCATAACGGCGATGCCCGGGCGGAAGTGCACCACGGTCTCGAGCTGGAAGCTGGAGACGGCTACGGCGATCGGATCGGGGGCTCCTTCCGGTTGGACGCCGCCGCCGCGGGGACCTCCATCCTTACGGGAATCGGAATCGCAGACGAGCTCCGACAGCGGCCGCCCGCGGTTGCCGCCGATGGCGAGCGAACGACGGGCCGTCTCGAAGATCTGCTGCATCAGCTCGACCGTCGTCCGCTTACCGATCGTGCCGGTGACTGCTATCAGCTTGTGGCTTCCCGGACCGAGACGCGACCCTAAGGGAGCGTGCAGTTGGAAAGCCACTTCCAGCTCGCTCATCACCGGGATGCCGCGGCGATGCAGGGCGTCGCGGACCGGAGCGTCGGAGCGCACACCGGGGCTTGCCACCACCAGGTCGCAGACCTCCAGAAAACCGATGGTGTGCCCACCGGTTTCCACCCCGTCAACCACCGTCCCCCGCTCGAGCGTCACCGCTTTGGCATCCGAAATGCGCACACGGTGTCCCCGGCGGGCCAGCAAAGCGGCAGCAGCCCGGCCGGTCTCGCCGTACCCCAAGATGCCCACTATTAGCGGCTGGGCGCGTTCCAGCGGCGACGGGGCGATCTGCCTGCGGATGTTCTCCAACATGCGCAGGCTGTCGGGAATGCTCAGCCCGTCCACGGTCGGTTCGCGCCGGTGGGTCACGCCGTCCACCGCTCCACCGTCGCGCACCGTCCGCTCGATATCCTGGGCGACCTGCTGGGCCGGGGGAAGCAGGTCCCGCCCTTCGAGCACCGACAACGCTCCTGCCAGCCCGTACGCTCCCCAGTTGGACACGCCCGCCACCACACAGAAATCCGTCGCCACGGTACTTGCAATGTTCCGGCCCCCGTCGATGGCTGAAAGGGCCTCGGCGAACACCTTGCCCATCCCGATCTCGTTGCCCCCGTCGCCGATGCCTATGGTAGTGAGTCCCCGATGACCCCCTTCGAGAAACAACTCATCCAACGGGGCTGTCACGTTGGTGACGTCAACGCCGCGCATGTTGCGGTAGCCCCCGTCAGCTCCCCGCCCGACCCGTTCGATGGAGATCAGGTGCGTCGGCCGGGCATCATCCAGATAACGGAGTATGTCCGCCCGGCCGCGGGCCGACCGAGACCCGACCGTAAGGGTGCGGCCGGCCACCGGGTCCGGAACACCGCGCGGACCAGTTTCCCCAGCCGGACCGGCTTTGCAGTCTGTGGGACCGGCCTGGCGAGCCGGCTTGCTGGTCCAGCCGGTCGATCCCGACGTCCGCGGGGCATCACCTTCGCCGGGCAGCACGATCGGCTCCAGTCCCAACGCTGAAAAGAGCGGGGCGTTTGGGCGATCCGTGATGTAGTCCACCTCGATGCCCAGGCTTCTTAGAGCTTGACCCACGACCTTCGCCCCGGGCGGCCCGTCGGTCTCCCCAGCAGAGGCTTCGGGCACGAAGAAGCCGCTCACGATCGCCACCCGCCTGGCCAGGCGAAGCGATTGGGCGGCAAGGCGAAGCTGGTCCGCCACCACCAGCCCAAAGATGTTCCGACCACCGGGATCCCGGGCGATCAGGTTCTCGATCGACGCAATGCGCTGGTTAATGCTCATACACGCACTTCCGCCGCAAAGAGGGGGGGGCGAATTACGAATCACGAGTCGAAGGTGATTCCACCGAGATCAACCTTTCGCCATTCGCCATTCGCCATTCGCCATTCGCTATTCGTAATTCGTAACTCGTAATTCGTAATTCGTAATTCGTAATTCGTAATTCCTTTCGCTATTCTATGGTGCCGTATCCTCCTCCGCCGGGAGTTTCAACGGTCAGTCGATCCCCGGGCTGTACCTGCACGTGGGCGATCGACGGCAGCAGTTCTATGTCGGCAGATCCTTTCCGACGCAAGAGGTTGCGCCCGGGCAGCCCGCTGCCCCCGCCGCAAAGCCCGTAGGGAGCGATCGAGCGGCGCTGGCTGAGGATGGAAACATCAAGAGGTTCCAAAAACTCCAGTTCTCGGATCACGCCACAGCCTCCATGGTAGCGTCCCTCGCCGCCCGAACCGCGGCGAATCGTAAAGCGAACCAGGCGAACCGGGTATCGTGATTCCAGCACTTCCGGATCGGTCAGTCTGGTGTTGGTCATGTGGGTGTGCACGGCGTCAGCCCCGTGGAATCCCGGGCCCGCCCCCGCCCCGCCGCAGATCGTTTCGTAGTAACCGAACGACTCATTGCCCAACAGGACGTTGTTCATCGTGCCCTGGCTGGCTGATACGGTCTGCAGGGCCCCAAAGACGCAATCGACAACTCGCTGGGAAGTCTCCACGTTTCCGCCGACCACCGCCGGACAGTGTCGCGGATCGGCATGGCCCGGCGGGTTCAGCAGGCACCGTGGCAAGATGATCTCGACGGGTTCAAGCACCCCGGCGTTTAGCGGAATGTCTTCGTCGATCAGGCAGCGCAGACAGTACAGAACCGCGCTGGTGACGATGGCCCGGTTGGCGTTCAGATTGCCCGCAAGCACCTCACCGGTGCCGGTGAAATCGAGCGTGGCCTTATCGCCCTCGATCGTCACCGCCAGACGGATCGGCGATCCGTCGTCCAGGAAATCCTCGAAGTGGTGCAGGCCGTCCGGAAGTCGGGAAAGCGCTCTGCGCATCTTCCGCTCGGCTGAGGTTTGTATGTGCTGCATGTATCCATGCACTACTTCCACGCCGTAGCGTTTGATCATGGCCTTCAGCTCGCGCACGCCGGTCTGGTTGGCAGCCGCCTGGGCGGCGACGTCGGCCAGGTTCTCCTCCGGGGTGCGCGAGGGGTAGGGCGGGGCGGTGAGCAGCTCGCGGAGCTTCTCGTGCTGCGGCCCGCCCTCGAGAATCCATGGAAACGCCCGAATCACCACCCCCTCCTCAGCCAGCGACGTGGAATCCGGCGGCATCGAACCCGGTCGGCTGCCGCCGATCTCCGCATGATGCGCCCGGCTGGCCACGAAAAACAGAAGACGACCGTGAATTGCGGATTGCGGATTGCGGATTGTGCAGCGCTAATCACCAATGAACCCGCGCTGGCCAAACCACGCGGCGCAGCGTCTTGACGTTTCGACGTCTCTTCGTTTCTGCGTTTCGACGTTTCGACGTTTTGACGTTTCGACGTTTCTTCATGTATCGGCGTTATCACCGTGACGTCGTTGAGGTGCGAGCCGCCGCGGTAGGGGTCGTTGGTGACGTAGACGCTGCCCGGTGGGGGCTGGCCCACGTCCTCGATCAGGGACCTGACACAATCGCTCATGGACCCCAGATGAACGGGGATATGCGGGGCATTGACCACCAGATCACCCCCGGGGGTGAAGATCGCGCAGGAGAAGTCCAGACGCTCCTTGACGTTGGTGGACAGAGCGGTGCGGCGAAGCGTCGTGCCCATCTGCTCGGCGATGGCGGAGAACCGGTTGTTGAACAGTTCGAGCTGGATCGGGTCCACTTCGGTGGAGAGTGTTTCCTGCGCCGAAGGAGCCTCAACATCTGTCAGGACGATGTCACCTGTTTCATTCACCGTCGCCTCCCAGCCCGGTTCCACCACGACGGTGCTGGTCTCCTCGATGACGATCGCCGGCCCGGAAAACCGCTCTCCCCCACGCAACAACGACGCCCGTTCCTGAGCGCAGCGAAGGGCGGGGTACTGTCCCCCAAAGTGCACCGGAACCAACCGGCGCCCACCATCGACCACCATCTCAGTCATGTGTGTCGCTTTGGGGATGGGCACGCTCCCTGACGGTCGCGTCTCGGTTCCTCGGCTCCCTGACGGTCGCGTCCGGGCCCCTCCGCTCCGTGACGTTTGCGTCTCGGTTTTTGACGCTACGGTGAGTTCGACCCGCACCGCCCGCACCTCGATCGACCGCCCTTCATGACAGTAGCCGTAGAGCCGGCGATGCATCTCCTCAAAACGCCGGCGGGGGTCGTCAAATGGATCAGCCGGCACGGGGATCACCGTGGCCTGGCCGGTGTAGCACAAGTCCAACGTGCGCACCGCAGCTCGCACGTTCGCCGGATCGCTTCCCTCATCGAGGAGCACCTCTTGCAGCTCCTCGGTTATCGACCGAAAAACCGGCTCGAGCTTGGCGTCAGCCCGATCGCCAAGGGTAAAGCGCACGCTGCGCTGACCGATCCTCTTAACCTCCGCCACGCCGATCCCAACGGCGCTGAGCACCCCGGCAAGCGGGCTCAGCAGGACCCGTGACATCCCAAGCATGCGGGCGATGGCACAGGCGTGCTGTCCACCCGCCCCGCCGAAGCTCACCAGGGTGTACTCCCGCAGATCGTAGCCCTTGGCCAGCGAGATACGCTTGATGGCAGCGGCCATGTTCGCGTTGGCGATTTGCACGAACCCCTCTGCCAAGTAGATCGGATCGAGGGACGAGCCGCTGACACGGTTGACCTCGCCGCAAAGGGCTTCGACTTTCTGCCAGACCACCTCAGGATCAAGACGAAACGGGAAGTACTCCGGCACCAATCGGCCCAGGTACAGGTTGACGTCTGTGACCGTGAGCGGTCCGCCCCGGCCATAGCAGGCCGGCCCGGGATCGGCTCCGGCGCTGTGCGGGCCCACGGTCAGCTTCTGCCCGTCAAACGCGCAGATGCTCCCCCCGCCCGCCGCCACCGTTTCGATCGCCAGCATCGGGGCCATTATCCGCACACCGGCTTTGACCGTCTCATACTGGTACTCGAAGCGACCGGTTGGGAAACCGGTCCCACACTTTCGCGCCCCACACTCTCGGGGCGGCTCGATCCGCGATACGTCGGTGCTCGTGCCTCCCATATCAAAGCCGATCGCCCTATCGAAACCGGCCTGTGAAGCAACGTGGGCACAGCCGACCACTCCGCCGGCGGGACCGCTTAGGATTGTATCCTTGCCCGAGGCTCCCCCGGCGCCCACCAGCCCGCCCGTGCTGGTCATGAGTTGCAGGCGGGCCTCAGGCAGCGATCGTTGCAGCGAAGCCACGTAGTTGCGAATCACGCCTCGCAGGTAGGCGTCGACGACCGTGGTGTCACCGCGCGGCACGATCCGCTCCATGCGACACACCCGCGAGGAGACCGAAACGTGCTCGAAACCCACCTCATGGGCGATGGCGGCGACCAACTCTTCGTGCGCGGGGTTGACGTGCGAATGCAGCAGGCAGATCGCCGGCGTCTCGATCCCGTCCCGCCGGGCATCTTCCAGTTGACGCCTCACCTGCGTCTTATCAGGGGCTTTGAGCACCGTCCCCTTCGGGCTTAGCCGCTCATCAATCTCGATGACACGGCAGGCAAGTTCATCGCGTTTGCGGATGTTCAGTTCAAAAAGCGACGGGCGATCCTGATACCCGATCTTGAGAACGTCCCCGAACCCCTTCGTGGTCACCAGGGCGACCCTGGCGCCTTTCCGTTCGAGAAGGGCGTTGGTCGCCCGCGTGGTCCCCAGTCGAACGTCGATCGGCCCAATGGGATCGTCCAAACCGAGCCCCATCAAGTAGCGAATGGCCAGTACCGGAGCCTCTTCGTCGCTAAACAGCTCATACACCGCCCCGGGTTTGACGGCGGTCAAACCGGGTTCGAGCGTGAGTGCACCGCGTTTCCGCCCAAAGTCCCGCACCCGCGACGTGACCGCCCCGACACCTCCGGCGTCCAACAGTTGAACCGAGTATCCGACCCAGAAGTTGTCGGGATCAGCACGGCGCGCCCGGTCGATAATGCAGTTGGGTGTGGATCCCTCCTCGGCAACCCCGCGGACACTCGCGGAACTCAGCAGTTTGTAGGTAATAAGCCCCCCGTGGGGGCGCCCGGCGACGACGTCCGTAAACGTCCCACCGACGTCGATGAAGAACTGCCAGTTAGGGGACATAGTGAAAAACAGAATGGCGAATAGGCAAACGTCAAAACGTCAAAACGCTGGTGCGAGAATCCCTTCTCGCACCGTTGGCCTCCGGCCGGCACGGGGGGCGGCGGCTACCACATTCGCAATTCGTAATTCGTAATTCGTAATTCGCCAATTACGTCTTCCCGTGGCATTGCTTGAACTTTTTCCCGCTCCCGCAGGGACAGGGTTGATTGCGTCCCACCCTGGGGGTTTCGCGGCGGATGGTTTCCACTTTACCGTCGGTGTTTTGGGCGCGCATGGCTGCTTCCTGATCGCGAGCTGCCCCGGCGAATCCCGTCCCCGTTGAATCGGCGTGGCGAAGGGCGACTCGCGTCGGCCCGCCGCCCTCGTCGCCGCCGGCTACCCCGCGAACCTTGAAGATAATCTCGGTCACCCGGGCGGCGATGCGGGCCCACATCTGGGTGAACAGGTCGCGGCCCTCGATGGCGAACTGGCTTTGGGGGTGGGTTTGATCGCCCCCCAGCGGCCTTTGCATGATCCCGGCTTTGAGATGGTCCATCTCCAGCAGGTGATCCTTCCACGCCCCGTCGTAAATCCGCAGAAGCACGTATTGCTCGAGACGGGTCAGCTCCCAGCGAAGCATCTCCCGACCCTGGGCGACAAGGGCCTCCTTGAGACCCCCGTCAAACTTGTCGAAGCGATCCTGGTTCCAGGCTATGCCGAACCGCTGCTTGCCCCAAGTGACGAGCTTGTCGAGCGAAGACTGTCGACTGCGAACTCTCGAATCATCGGAGTCAACCGGGCCTGCTCGGTCGTCGGTCCGCAAGCCGCAGCTCACAATGGCCGTTTCGACCTCTTGTTCGAGCCGGCCGTTGTAAAACGCCCGCCCGGTTTCGACCAAGGTATCGCGAATCTCCGCCGGCGAGCGGGACTGCACGTCAGTTACGCTCCAGCCAAGGCCATACTTGCGGTTGGCCCAATGGGCGACCGACTCGGCAGCGGCGGCGTGGTCGGTCCCAACCTCGGCAAATGCCAGCTCGAGGCAGGACTCTGCCGGATAGGAAATCTCCCGCTCGCGATAGGCTTCGTGCACTCGCTGATCGAGAATCCGGGCGATTTCGTCGGGCGGCTGTTCGATCATCTCCTCGGCGTCGAGCTTGACGTTGAACTTCGTCCGCCCCCACTCAGCCAGGGAAGCGAACGGGTAATTACTGTCCAGGTAGAGGGCGATCCCGTCGAGATTGACTTCCTCGCAATGTGTTTCCGCAGCCTCTATGAGAGCGTCCTCGATTTCGCTGGGGTCCATCTTGCGCATCTGGTTTTGCGTCATGGACACCTTGTACGACCGCTGGGCCCAGCGCAGCAGTCCGCTGACGTCCCATTTATTCGGCGGCTCGTCGCTATCAATGTACTCCCCGATGGAGGTGCGGATCTGCTCGAAGGACTCATCCTTGGCCTTTCGCCTGATGCTCTCTTTTGCGCTCTGAAGATCGTCGACGTCGATGCTGTCCTCGTCGATGGTCAGATCAAGATTGGTGCGACACCACTCGGCGATGCAGGTGCGGTTGAAGTTTCCGCTTAGATGCTGCTGCAAAGTTGTTTGAATGGCGTTGTTGATGGTGCCGAAGATAAGCGACGGAAGATCACGTTCCTCCAGGATGCGCTGCCTGGCGGTGTAGAACTCCTTGCGCTGGAAGTCCATCGGCTCATCCCACTCGAGCAGGTGCTTGCGGGTCGAGAAGTTACGCTCCTCGACCTTCCGCTGGGCCCGCTCGATGCCTTTGGTGAGGCGCTTGTCTTCCAGGCTGGTACCCTCGGAAAACCCCAGCCGTTCCATCATCTTCAGCATCCAGTCGGGCATGAACATCTTGAGCAGATCATCTTCGAGCGACAGAGAGAACCGGGAGGAGCCGGGGTCTCCCTGCCGGCCCGATCGACCACGGAGCTGATTGTCGATCCGCCGGGCCTCGTGGCGTTCCGTACCGATGATGTGCAAACCGCAGGGCACGTTGATCGTACAAACGTTGCGTCCCAGTGCGGGGAAACGCGGGTCCGCCTTGGGCTTGAAGCAATGGGCGCAGTTGGTTGCCGGGTCGTATTCGTCGCAGTGGATGCAGCACTTGGTGATCCCGGGCGGATAGAGCGGGCTGTGCTCGGCGCCGTCGGGAAGGCCCTGGGGAACCTTGCAGGTCTTATAGACCACGCCCTCGCCGAGCTTGATGTCCGTGCCGCGCCCGGCCATGTTGGTGGCGATGGTCACGTTGCCCAGCGGGGTCTTGTCGTGTCCGCGGGCGGGGAGGGAGCAGTGCCCGGCCTTGGCGACGATATCCGCCTCGCGCGAGTGGTTCTTTGCGTTGAGCACCTCGTGGTCGATGCCGTAGCGACGCTCGAGCAGCCGGGAAAGCTTCTCCGAGTTCTCGACGCTTGTGGTACCGACCAGCACCGGACGGCCGTGGGCCAGATCACCCATGGCTTCGTCGTAGGCGTCCAACATGAAACGGATGACCTTGGTGTCCCCCTCCTGGGCTTCGTTGAAACGGCGGATGGCTTCGTCAATCCCGTTGGTGTCCTGCCCTTGCTTTTCCAGGATGGGCCTGAGGGCCGTCAGGATGTCGGCGATGAGGAAGGGATCCGCCGGTCGGCCTCGGCGATGCACCTCGTGGATCTCCTCGACGATCGCGCCGTATTTCTGCTCGACGTCGCGGTACATCTTGTCGTTGTGGTCCACGCGGTTGATCGGTCGGTTTGTGGGTATTTCAACGACGTCGAGCCTGTATATCTTGCCGAACTCGTTGGCCTCGGTCATGGCCGTGCCGGTCATCCCCGCCTTGAGCGAATACAGCTTGATGAAGTTCTGTATCGTGATGGTGGCCAGGGTCTGGGTTTCCTCCTTGACCCTCACCCGCTCCTTGGCCTCGACCGCCTGGTGCAGGCCGTCAGACCACTGCCGGCCGATCATCAAACGCCCGGTGAACGGATCGACAATGATGACCTCCCCGTTTTGGACCACGTAGTCCTTGTCGCGCTCGTAGACCTTCTGGGCCCTGAGGGCGTTTTCGATAAGGTGAGGCCACTCCATGTTCGAGCCGGCATACAGGCTCCCCAGGTCGAGGGCCTCCTGGGCGATGGTCACCCCGTCGTGGGTGAGACCGACCTGCTTGCGTTCGGTCTGGACGATGAAGTACCGGTGGTACTGCTCCGCCGGCGGGAGGTTGAGCACGTTATTCTCGTATATCTGGACCGCCTCGACCTGATCATCGGTCAGGTAATCCGGGCCCAGGGTCGGTCCGCCCTGCTCGAAGTCGTCGTTGGTGTTGTCCTCGCCGGGTTCGGAGTGTGCACGCTCCCTCACGGTCGCGTCTCGGTTGGCGCTCGCGTCCCGGTTGCTGGTGCGAGAATCCTCTCTCGCACCTGGGGTCCCGTCTCGGTTTGCCCCGCGGCCTTTGGCGCGGGAACCTCTTTTCTCCTGATACCCGAGTATCTTCATGGCATCTTCGAGCTTGGGAATCCCGTCCGCGTCGCCGTCGAACTTGTTGACGGTGGCAGTCACCTTCCGGTCCCAGACAACCTGCCGCCGGACCAGCTCCTCCGCGACCTTGGCCGCCCGGGGGTAGCGGGTGACGTCGTCGCTGACCGGCCCGGAGATGATCAGCGGCGTACGGGCTTCGTCGATCAGGATCGAGTCCACCTCGTCGACGACGACGAAGTCGAGCCGGCCCTGCACCTGTTCCACCCTACGTGTCTTCATGTTGTCACGCAGGTAGTCGAAGCCGAACTCGCTGTTGGTGCCGTAGGTGACGTCGCAGCCGTAGGCCGGTTTACGGATGCCCTCCCGCCCGGACGGGTCCACCTGGGACTGGATGTATCCCACGGATACTCCCACCAGCTCGAATATCGGGGCGGCGAACTCGGCGTCGCGTTTGACCAGATAGTCGTTGACCGTGATGACGTGGACCTTGTTGCCGCACAGGTTGTGCATGAAGGCCGCGAGGTGGCAGACGATCGTCTTGCCCTCCCCGGTACGCATCTCCGCGATCTTACCCTCGTACAGCACCCGCCCGCCGATGAGCTGACAGTCGAAGTGGCGATGTTCCCGGGCCCGGCGCGAGGCCTCCCGCAGCACCGCGAACGCTTCGGTGATGATCCCCCCCGCATCCAGCTCACTGATGAGCTTCGCGTGCCGCTTGCGGTACTCATCCTTGTAGTACTCTTCGGTCTGCTGGGTGGGATCGAGCGTGCTCCACCACTGTTCGAGCGGCTCGATGTGGGTCTTGACCCGACCGCGCAGAGCGTCCCCACGCTCGCGGAGGTCGTCACTGAGTGCGCCGCGGATCCGCCGCAAAGAGGCCTCTCGCTCCTCCTCCGGCGCATCCGCGACGCCCTCAGCCTCGACGCGGGCGGCGAATCGCTCGTCGAAATCACCGCGCAATTCGGTTTCCAGTTCGTTGGCCGGGGCGATCTGCCGGGCGTAGACCTTGAGCAAACGATCGTTGCGCGAGCCAAAGAGCTTCCGGGGCAACTTCTTGACGCCGCTAATGATTGAACTCATACCCATGTCGGACACCAAGGATGAATGGCGAATGGCGAGTTCAGAATAGCGAACCGAGCGAATTCCTTCTTTCGCTATCCGCTATTCGACATTCAAGACTCGTACCTCATCGATCTCCCGCTAGGCCGCCAATCTCCACTGCGCGGAATTATATCGCCCGAGCCGACGGAAGAAAGAAGGCCCCGGTCGATTCCTTCCGGAATCGACCGGGGCCGTTGTCAGCCAGTACGGACTAAGAGGCGCCGCCTACCGACGGAACCTGCCCCGCGTCGCCACCGTGGCGGAAAGCCCCAGCAGCGTTCCGAACATGCTCAGCAGCATTCCAAAGCCGCAGAACCGGCCGGGACGCTGGTTGGCGCTGTTGGGCGTTACATCTTGCCCGGCCGGAGGATCGATGTCCCCGACGCCGGTGCCGGGCGCCTCGACGCGGGCGGTCACCTCGACGATTTCCGGCTCGGATCGTCCGAAACCGCCCTGCCCGTCGGAAACGGCCAGCACCACGGTGTAGGTGCCCGCAAGCTCGAACGTCCAAGTTATCGTCGCCCCGGAGGCCGTGTCGACCAACACTCCGTTGAGCTTGAGCTCCCAGGTGTACGAGAGCTGGTCCCCGTCGGTATCGAAGGAGGTTCTGCCGTCGAACGTGAGCGTCACCGGCACCGTGCCCGTCCGCGGACCCGTCGCGATGATCGCAACCGGAGCCTGATTGCCGGACAGGACGGAGACGGCAATCATCTGGGTGGCGTCGGTCGAGGCGTTGTACGGGTCCTTCACGGTCAGCCTTACCAGGTAGTTGCCCGGTTCATCAAAGATGTGGGTCACCTGATTACCTGAGCCGGAGGTCCCGTCGCCGAACGACCACGTGAAGGTCAGCAGGTCCCCATCCGCATCGCTCGAGGTTCGGGCATCGAAGTTAAACTCGGTGATACCCGCGAAGCCCTCGAGCGGATTGACCAACAGGACCGCAGTCGGGGCGTGGTTTTCCGGGGGCGGCGGGGGCGGCCCGTCGCCGGTGACGACCACGGGCGGCGCGCACTTCGTGTTCGTGTTAGGCGGGTCCTCGGCGTCCGCAACGGTGAGGCAGATCGTGTAGCTGCCCGGCTCCGAGTAGGTGTGCGTCGCGATGACCCCCGTACCGAACGAATGGTCGCCGGAGTAGTCGAAGTCCCAACTGTAAGACGCGATCAGGTCACCGGCTGGTCGGTCGAACGACAGCACCGCATTGACCGTGAACGGCTCATTGAGAATCGGCGGATTGGGTTCGATCGTGAAGCTCGCCACCGGGTCGGAAAACCCGACCTCGGGTTCGGTCACGATCACCGTGACACCGCCCCACTCGACCTCACCACCCATCCCATCGGATACGATCGCCGTCGGATGGAATTCGAAGCGCGTCTCCCCCTCCGGCAGGGCGAAGGTATGCGGGACCGCGCCGGTCACCCCGTCCGGCCCGGCCACGGGCGAAGTCTCCGCCGATGATCCGTCGTCCCACTTCCATTCGACCGTTAGGTCGTCGTTATCCAGGTCGGTGGAGCCGATGGCGTTGAAGATGACCTCCCACGGGTTCGGCCCTTGGAGGGCGGAGTAGGTGATGCTCACCACGGGGTCCGAGTTGCCCACGCGGACCTCAACCTCATCATAGTCAGACCCACCTTGCGTGTCATACACGGCCAAGGTCGCGACGAAGAAGCACGGGTTCGAGGAGGTGCAGGCCACGCCGTCCGCGTCGTTGATGTACGTGTGGTCGACGGTCATGAAGATTTCGCCCGGCTCCAAAGCGCCGTTGGCCGTTGTCCCGTCACCAAAATCCCAGTGGAAGATCAGGTCGTCCTGCTCGTCGGTCTGGTCGCTCGATTGGGAACCGTCGAAGGCCACGTCCAGCGGGGCCGGGCCGTTGATTGGCGTGGCGAGGACAACGGCGTTGGGGCTGTTGTTGATCACGTGGATGGGCACCTGGTCCTCACCCGACAGGTTGTCCGGGTTCGTCACGGTGAGCGTCACGGGGAAGGTGCCCGTCTCGTTGTACTCGTGCGTCTCCACCGGGTTCGTGCCGATGGCACTGTTGTCGCCGAAGTCCCAACGGTACTCTAGTGGTCGGCCCTGAGGGTCGAACGAACTTCGCCCGTCGAGGGTAACCGTGAGCGGCGGAAAGCCCGACAGCGGGGTCGCGACAATCCCGGCCGTCGGGTTCGACTGGACATGTCCGCCACGGATCGTGACGGGCAGGCTAGCCGCGGTCATGCCCGTTGTGCTGAATACGAAGGTGTCATCCCGCCGGAAGGGCTCGGTCCACTGGTTGATGGTGAAGGTGATTTCCCCACCGACCGAGCTGTACTCCTCCCCGGTATGGGCGACATACTCGTCCGGCACCGACTCACCCTCTTCGGGCGCAGGCTGGGTCAAGGAGCTGGTCACCACCCACTCCTGGGTGTTCGAGTCGACGCATAGGACCTTCCAGGTCTCCAAGCGGGGCGTTTCCCCCGTTTCGACATTCAGCGTGCCGTTGCCCGCGTTGTGTCGCCCGGCACGGGGTACGGTAACCGAGTCCTCGATGCCATCCGAGCCGGGCCCGGGGATAAGCTGGGCGAAGATGTAGTAGTCGCCGTCGGCCAGGCCCGCGATGTTCCAGTCGATGCTGTCATAGGCCTCGTTCATACCGCCACTTGTCCTCTGATACAGGCCGACGAAGTTGCCTTCGTTCGGGTCGATCAAGACGGGGGGCACGCACGATTCATCGGCTGGACAATCCCCGTCCGAAGCGCATTCCGTACCGGAGGCACTGCACTGCTTGTGGCCGTAGTAAAAGCGTATCGTCGTCCCGCCGTAGAGGTCGTTGGCCCGGAAGCGGATCTCATAGCGGCCTCCAAGCGACTCCCCACCGGGCGGCTGAACGAACTTCAGCCCGGGGATGCTCATCGGGCGCCAGTTGAACGTCACCCGCACCGATCCTCCCCCGTCCTCGACGACGTTGAAGAATTCAAGGCCCGTGCACGCGTTGAGCGCGTTCCACTGGCCGGCGGGGTTGGTCCAGCAATCGAACTCCGTGTTATCTGACGTGCCGGGCCACGGATCACCCGCGTCCCCCACGCTGACGTCCTCGACCGTACCGGCCTCAAGCTCGTGGAGGCCATCGGCCTGGACGATCAGCCACGTGAACGGCTCCTCCCGTTGCTGCTCCGGGTCCGCCTCGAAGTTGGGACCCAGGTCGGTGTGCAGAATGAGCATCCCGGCACCGGGGAGGGCGCTGTCGAACCCGCTGCCGGCCGACCAGAAATACATGCGCTCGTGACGCGAGCCGCTCGAGATCGCCTCGTTTTCTATGAAATAATAGCTGTCGCGCACGAACGCCGCCGGCGACAAGGTCACAACCGTGTCCACGCCCGGCGTCAGGACCGTGGTCAGGTCGATCGGCTCGATCCAGTCCGTGCACTGGTCGGCTCTCGCCAGCCCCGCTTTGAGCGGCGGAACGAAGTGGACCAGCCCTCCGTCGGACATCAGGTCCCATTCGTCGATCGGGTGGTTGATCACCGGGCCCGGGTCCGGCCGCGTCAGCTTGTCGTAGTCGTACATGTCCGGGAAGTGTTCCCACGCGTGGCCGTACTCGTGCGCGGCGTAGTTGATAACGGACGGGAACGGACCCCGGCCGTCCATCCTCATCACCAGGTCGTGGTACCACAGGTCGGCATTGTCCTCGTTGTGGATCGGGTAGAACGACGGAGAGTACGGGAACAGGTTGGGATCCCCGTACGAGTCCGGCGGGGTCAGGACAATTCCCGAAACGAACCCTTGCGCGGGACTACTGCCGCAGGTCACCGCCCGCATCGAGTTGGGGTCGATCCAGTTGTCCCAGTCGACGAAGCCGTCCAGGGCCTCCACGACGTCCTCAACCATACGCCGGCGATTGAACGGGTAGAGGGTGTGATCCGGGTGGCCGTTGTTTATCGTTTCGGGATCGGAGTCCACCGAGTAGTTCTCCGACAGCGTCGGACGGGCCTCGCCCTGGTCGATCATGCCGTCGAGGTTGTAGTCTCGGAACCCGAGGTTCATACCACTTGGCCCCGCGAAGGGGTGGTAGGGTCCGTTGTCGATCTCCCACTGATACCCATAGGACGGGCCGCCGTCTCCGTCGGTCCGCCAGGTCAGCCACTCCATGAGCAGCACGTTGCCGGCGTCGTATCCGCCGACCCCCTTCCCGATCACCCCGTAGGGACCGGCCGCGACAATAGAACCGTCCTCGCCATAGAACGCATCATTCGGGTCGTTGGTGCCCAGGTCGACACCGAAGATCGCCGGGTATTCCACGCCGTTGTCGAGCAGCGTGACCGTATCCTGGAACGGCGAGGTGACCTCCCCGAGGCGCTTGTCGCCGGCGTGGTGGTACTTGGACGAGGGCAGGTCGTCGTGCTCGACCCAGCCGTCGTAGTAGCCGAACTCCTCTTCCGGCAGGACCTGGAACCCCGTACCCAGTGCGCTGTCCGTACCCAGGTCGAGGCGGAGGAACGGATCCTCAGCGATGCCCCGGCCGTAGGCGTCAAACCCTCCGGCGTTCGATCTAAACCACCGCCGGTTGGTGGCGCTGAAGGCCTCCGTCGGAACAGGGTTGTCCGGATCGAACTCGCGCATGCGCGGAGATAGGCCAAGAATCGGCCAGTCGGGCGGTGGCGAACCCGGCCCGTAGCGGTCTTCCCAGGCCTGATCGTACCATCCGGGCTCGGGCGTGATCGCGACGGCGTACTCATAAATACCTGGGTCCTGCATCATCTTGGTGTTCCCGGCGTCGTGGAACAGGTCCGGCGAGTCGTAGTACCCGTTGCCGGTCCGGGCCAGAAGGGCATTCACGTCGCCCGGATAATTGGCGATGACGTAGTCGTCGCTCACGGGCACCCACACGCTGCCCGGGGAGCTGCCGTGCGGGTTCCATCGGATCATGAAGTCCTCGAACGGTTCGACGACGTCCACCTGCCCGTCGTCGTCGAAATCGTGATACTCGCAGCACATGAGCGATGGGTTGTCTGAGTTTTGGCAAACAAGTCCAGCCACACCTTCCTCGCACGGCGGACCGTAGTCCGAACACAGCGCGATGCCGTCTTCCCGGATGCACTGATCCAGCTCCTCGGAGTCCAGCCCGGGCGCGCAGCACTCGGGCAGCGCAACGCTGCACCCGTCCTCGGGTGTCGGAAGAAGGCAGTTGGTCGGCTCTTCGAAATCGTTGGGGATCGTGCATCCGGAGGGGGTCGGACACCGCTGGCCGCCATCAGGGCAAGCTACATCCCAGAACTGACAACCGCAATCACAGTCGCTATCTGTCATCCACGCCAACGGACAAGCGCCCTCGAATACCGTGCCGCACCACATGATGTCGCACGCGGAGAAGTCACCGCCGGGGCCGCTGCAGTTATTGGCATCCCCGCTCTGGTCCCAGTCAATATAGGGCATGTAAAGGTCACCGCACCCGGGTACGTGGCAGCCGCACGGAGGGAAGTCGTTCCTCCCTTCGCACGGGCAGCCCTCCTCCCCTTCGCACGGGCAGCAATCGCACTCGCATTCGTCGGGAATGCCGTTGCCGTTGATGTCCTCACTGCCGCCGCAGTCGGGCAGATCGCACGGGCTACCCGGCAGGCCACGACAATCAATGTCGCAGACATCCCAGATGTCGTTCCCGTTGCAGTCCCATTCTGGGTCCTTGCGGTGGCACATCATGTCGTTCTTCTCGTCCACGCCGTCCCAGCGCAGATCGCCGTCGACATCCAGGAAACGCTCGCCGGGCGTCCAGACGTTGACCCCGACCACGTCGAAGTCCGGCATCCCCGGACCGCGCGGCGGCGGGGTGCCTACCCCCAAATGCGCCTTCAGGTCGAGAATGATCAACGCACCGCACTTGTCGAGCGCGATGCCCGTCTCGGTGTCGCCGAGCGTCATGCAATCGCAGAAGTTCTCGCCGGCGCCGTAGGCAAATGGTATGGGAGCTGTCAGTTGAGGGCAGAAAGGGTTTCCGTTGGTGGTGTGCAGGTCAATGAAATCCTCCGGCGACGCCCGGGCGGGGGCATTGGGTGCGTTCGGCTCGAACGCCCACGGGAGGTAGATCCACGGGAACACGTCGCCGGTGACGGTCACGTCACCGTAGCTGACCTCCTGCCAGAACTCCCGGAACGAGAGGACGTTGGGATCGTTGCCGGGGTTAAAGTAATCCACTTCCACGTCATTCTCGTATAACAGTCCATCCGGCGGCAGGCCCGGGTCCCCGCCACTGACGAAGGCCTTCGGCGAGTGCGCCAACATCACGACGAACTTTCGCTCCTCGGCATATGCCCTGGCTGCCAGCAGCAGTGAGCCGGCAAAACACGCAACGCAGATGACCGCAGTGATACGTGATGGCCTGGTCCATTCTTTGCGAAATCTCATCGGATGCCACTCCCGTACGGATCCCCGCTGAACCTCGCAGCGCGCGGCTCAGCACGATCGACTAACATGAATTGGAAAAAACGCTTGACAACCGCCGGCTTCCAAGCGAACCCGCTGCTTCACCCTTACGACCGAACATCAAGTCCGGGACATTACGAGCGTCACACCACCTCTCCGCAGAGACGACGCACTTGCCCTCGCCCCGCGAGCAGCCGCGGGTCAGCCCTTTCATGCGACTCGCCCCCGCCCGTTTGCACCGGAGCGGATCCTATCCTTAAGACCCCGTCCTGACCTCAATCGTATCGCCGACGACAAGTGTCTGTCAACTGGGGCAACTTAAGGCGGTTTTGGGGGCGGAAACGGTACAATTATCGGTAACCGTTCACGCGCCGCCCAGACCGGCCGGTTTCCGACAACATGTCAGGCAGGTATTTGCCGCAGAGAACGCCGAGATAAGAGTGAAAGGAGGTTGTCAGTTGTCAGTAGGGACATGCACTGAGCACTGAGCACTGATAACGTATAACTGATATGGGTCGAATCAGGTTCCCCTAATGCTGGTCAATGAACCAGCTTTGACTGACTACCGCCCCCAAGGGTCATCTTCTCTGCGATCTCCGCTATCTCTGCGGTGAATAATCACGCCGGGTGAACGGTTACGGTCATCGGGAGTTCCCGGGGCGAGACGCTCCAGAGGCGGGGTCGCAGAACATCCCGAAACGCCGCCGGACCGGGGCTTGACCCGGCCCGGGACGCTAAGAGCATCAATGCCGGCGGGGCAACCAGCCCCTACGGTAGCGAGGAGCCGTAGATCAGGTAAGCTTCGCCGCCGTTTTGAACGCCAAGCCCGGTGTTGGGGTCGAGCCGCGGGTCGGCCAGGATCGAGCCGATCAGGATGTCCGCCCGGCCGTCACCATCCACGTCGCCGGCGGAGCCCAGCCCGTGGGATCGCCCGCGATCGAGCTTCTCGCCAATCCCCCCCTGGGTGATATCGCCGGCGTCACCGCCGCCGATGCGGTCGCCGAGATGTGAGCCGCTCGTACCTCGCCGCCCGGCGATGATGAAGCCCGCGAGCTGGTTGGTCCCCAGCTCCTCGATGCCGATGGTGATTCCCGTGTTGGGAATCTGGTCGAGCCGATTCCGGCCGAAGATGACGTAGACCACCCCGGCATTTACCAGGTCATCATTTGCGTCGACAAATCCGTCGGGAACCCCCTGCGGGCCGCTCACGTCGTCCTTGACGCCGTTGAAGTCGACATCCACCCCGGCGGCGGTGAGTTCGTCCACGCTGTCCGTTGGATCCGGGTCGAAACGCGGGGTGGCGTTGGGGGCGGCGATCAGCAAATCATCAAGACCGTCGCCGTCGATGTCCCCGGCGTTTGCCACGTTAAAGCCGAACTGACCGCTGGAATCGAGCGGGTTGCCCGTGATTCTCGCCGCCACCGGACGCCCATCCGCAGTGCGCTCCGTCTGAAGCAGGTCCGTGACGCTGATCCCATTCTCGCCGCTTGTCACCCCGGTTTGACCGAACAGGACGATCACCTCGCCGACGCCCCCGGAGGACCGCGGGCTGCCGATGACCAGATCCGACACGCCGTCCCCGTTGAAGTCGAAATCGGTCGCCAGGCTGGAGCCCAATCCGGCAAGAGTGCTCGACACGATCAACAACCCGTCGAGCCGCTCTGGATCGCTTTGAGCCAGCCCGAGCTTCTCCAGGACGTAATCTCCCTCAATCGCCTGCTCGCGGCGGAAGCCGACATAGACCCGCCCCTGCCCGGCGTTGGCCCCCGGGGCCCCCACCAGGAAGTCATTGCGCGTATCTCCGTTGAAGTCCGGGATGCCGAGTATGTTCGTGATCTTGTCGTTGGAATCTCCGGCGATCCGCACCGCGTCGATGTTGTCGATCAACGCTGCCGAACCACCGCAGTGACTCGCCTCCCCGACGATGAACTGGTGAGGTTTGGGTGGCTTTGGCATTCCGGGCGTGTGTGTCCACAGGTCTCGCAGCTCGAACAGATACGCCACCCCGGAGTCGGTGTTGGTCTTTGCGCTCCCCAGCCCGCTGGTCAGGCCGTCAATCTCTCCGCCGCACTCGGTGGGATCGTCGCATCCGCCAGGGTTAGGCCCCATGAGGATGCCACGCGCCGTCCGGGCAGGAGCCGAGACGATGATGTCCCCAGCGCCGGTCCCCAAAGCGTTGCTCAATGTTACCGAGGTCCCGAACTCATCCCCGACGCCCACGCCTATGAGACGAGCGCCAAACGGCTCTACCGGTTCGTTACCGTCGCCCATCGGGTAAAAGGCTGAGCGCCCGTCAATCAGCGGCAACCCGGTGGCAGCATCAGTCTCATCCGCGAAACGGTGGAGCCCGGGCGACGACGGCTCGCAAGCCGAGGTGATAAGCGCCGTAAGCTCACATTCACAGGGGAAAAGGTACCCGATCACCGAACCGCACGGTTGGAAGTTGCCCCCAAAGAAGATGTCGCAGTTGCTGTAGACGTAACTGTGGCAGAAGTCTCGGGCCAGAGCTTTGACGAATCCGTAATTGATGGAGTCCGCAGGCGTGCCGACGCAAACATCGACGAAATCCTGCCCGACGAGGTCGAGGCTGATGACCGGCGTTCCGTTCTCCGGGTCACCCAGGATGCTGTTGCGGCTGTTGACGATGACCACCCCGCCCCGGAGGAACTGGTCCTCACGTTCGAGCGTGGACAGGGACCGGGTTTCAACGACGCCATCCTGCTCCGGATCGATGTTGTGTCCGCGCGAATCGGTGTTGGGGAAGCCGAATATCAACTCGGGTTTTCCGTCTCCGTCCAGGTCCGGGAGTTGGGCGAGCGAGCTCATGCCATCCGAGTCATTGCTGTCCTGCCGCGTGCGGATTCCCACGAAGGTGACCCCGGTAAGCAGCGAGGTCCCCACCGAGTTGAGGTTGAGCACCCCGCTGAACTGGATGGGAGACCCGTAGATCAGGTAAGCCTCGCCCGGCCCGACACCCATCGGGTTGGTGAAGAACGCCTTGCCGTAACGGGCCCCGATCATGAATTCATCGACACCGTCGTCGTTGAGGTCCGCAACGGGGCTGAAAGAAGTCCCCGCGTTATCCTCGAAGTTGGCCCCCTCGAAAACCACGCCGTCAAATGGGGAGGCGCCCTCGGCGAGTGATCCCAGCCACAGGATGGCCGGCAGGGACGAAACCCTGACCTCTTGCGGTGAGGTTTGGATCAGCGGGGGCAGCCCCAACTGCTCGTTGTAGGTGATTCGCACGAAGATCGCGTACAGGCCCGAGGTATCACTGCTGAACAGAGCTGAGGTAATCTTGGTGCTCCCCGCGGGGAGGACCTGAATCTCCGCTCCGAAGGGAGTCCCCCCGGAGTCGACCGTCTGGGCGTACACGTCGAGAGTGCCGGCTGATTCGGGTACGTTCGTCGACCACACCACTGCAATCGTGTTGGCCGGGGCGCCGGGGGTCGATGGGGTCAGCGGCATGTTCGTGCTGGGCTCGCTTACAGTCAGGTAAGGCGTGCGGACTATCGTCAGCGTGCCTTCAGAATAATCGGAGACCACCGGGCTGACACCGTCGTCGATCTTAGCCCCGATGAAATACGTTCCCGCGGGCAAATCCGTCGGCAGCGCGTACGACGACGTGCTTACCGGGAGTCCGCTGGCGATCGAGCCGGAAAACCCATCGCCAATGTCCGCGTTGCTGTCGTAGAAGAGTTCGATCTGCCCCGTTGCCCCCAGCTCTCCGACAAACGCAGCGAGCTGGATCGTAAACGCCTCATCCATGAACAGCTCGATGCCTCCCGCCCCAGGCGTAAGGACGCTGATCGTCGGTGGGACCGGCACGTGCTCTTCGAGCACCCGGATGATCGGACCGGTGGTCGATTCATCCCCGATCGTGATGATTCGCCCGAGGTCACCGGCGGAAGCGGCGCCGGAGATCGACAGCCCGGTGTCGGTGGCAGATAGACCCAGCATGTAGTCTCCCGGGTCCCGGCCCGCAGTGGGAAACAAATACTCGCCAAAGTTGCCGGTACCCACCGTCAACTCCGTTCCGAGCTGGTCCGGCGGGGCGGTCAGTGAATCGCTGGCGGTGGTGAAAAAGAGCCGCCACTGCACGTCGCCTTCCGGGTCGCCGGCGTCGAAGGAAACCTGGACGGCGGTGCCGGCGGTCACCTCCGTGATCGCATCGACCGGCTGGTGGAACACCGGGTCGGGCGGGCCCTGCACTTGGATGGCACCCAGGCTTAACGCATCGATGATCTCCCCGCCCACTGTTACACGAACCCCTACACGGTAGTTCCCGACGGCGACCTCGGCGGGGTCGAAATTGAAAGCCTGATTGGCCCCCGCCGCCAGCCCGGTGATGAAGACAACCCGATCGCCGAGTTCGCCGGCACCGGCACTGGAGTCCGCCACGCGGACATAGAGCCCGCTCACCGCTTCCGGCGTCCCCGTCACCGAGTAGACCACCGAGATCGGCTCATCGAGAGCCGACAAAGGAAAGTTCGTCAGGAAATTGACGATACTAGCGGTGACCTCCTCGCCGTTACCGTCACCGTCACCGTTGTCGTTGGTCGTACCGTCGGGGGGAGGAAATAGGGGTATATCCGAGCAGCCGGGGGCCGGCACCAGGAACGCCAAGCACCACGCCGCGAACGCCGCACAGAACGACCCGAAAACCCGGCTACGCCAGCGACCCAATCCAGTTCCGGTGCTTGTTGAATTCATGACTTAACTCCTCCCAATATAGCGTCGCTCGGGCTATGCGGTGGTACGGCGAGAAACTGGAAACCTGGGACTAGAGCTTGCTTCCTACCACTTCTGGTCAGCGAGCCAAGTACGCGGTCCGGTTTCCAGTCTCCAGTTTCTAGACCGTGGAGTTATACGGGGACCCCAAGAGCCCTGTCAACGCCAAGACGTTTGACGATTCCCGCAGCTCGTCGGCGGATTGCCGCGAAGTTCTTCTCCTCCAGATCGGTGGGCTCAAACAGCGACCGGACGAAGCCCACTCCCACGCACCCCGCGGCAAGGTAATCGAGAAAATTGTCCGGTGTGGGGCCCGCGGTGGGAAAGAGCCGCAGATGCGGCAGGGGACCTCGAATCGCCCTGATGAAGTCGACTCCACCGGCTGGGGCGGGAAAAACCTTGACAAAGTCCGCCCCCAGGCGGTGGGCTGCCTCCATCTCCGTGGGGGTGAATGCTCCCGGGATAACCGCTACGTCCAGCGCCCCGGCTGCCGCCACCACTTGTGGGTCGCAAATCGGCGAGACCAGAAAGCGAGCCCCGGCGTCGACTGCGGCGCGCCCTTCGTCGGGTGACATGACCGTGCCGGCCCCGACCAGCAGATCGGGCTGCTTGGCAAACGTGGCGATGAGCTGCAGGGCCCCGGGAGTCGTGAGGGTGAACTCGACGACGCGAAACCCGCCGTCGACCGCGGCGCGCATCGCTTCGCCCGCCAGGGTCTGGTCCTTCGTGCGAATAATGGCACTTACGCGCTCGCTGGCGATCGTGCCAGCTGCCGCTTCTCGCTGGCTCTGCCCCATAACTCGGTTCTTCTCCCAGATGGTAGCGTCCGCTGCCGTCCGGGCCACCGCCATGGTCACACTTGCGACGACCCGCGCGGAGGACGATTGTAGTCTACGGACCTTGGATTGTGGACCGCAATTCCCGGACCTCCAGCCATATCACATTATGAGGGCGTGACACGGCTGGGGGGACTTGCTACAATAGGAAACGAGTTGTGGAACATGCCCGTATCGTGGCGGGGGGGAGTTGATACGTGTGGGCCGTCGGGGCCCGTGCCTGCCCAGCTCTCTTCCACGTGGGCACTCGGTTTCGGAGGGAAACCCCCCTGTACCTGCTGTCGATCCCATCCGTTTAGGAGCCAGCGCCGTGGTTTCAAAGCCCAATGCAACGCATCGCTGCCCTCGACACAAGCCCGACCGGACGAGTCCTCACGCCTGGCCGCCATGGACGCGGCGCTGGGTTCTTGCCGGTTCCTTGGTCAGCGGGGTGCTGGCCCTGCTCTGGCTGCTCTTGCGAACGGGAACGAAACCGAGCCGGTTGGCGTATCCTTGCCAGCAGGCTGCCCTGGGCACCGCCACGGCAACATTCGTCGTACCGCTGGGGGCCGCACTGCTCGCCCTGCGAAGGGTAGGGCGAAGATCGTCTTCGCTCTCCGCAGGCCTGCGGACTCTCCCGGGGCAGGCAACGCTGGCTGGCTGCATTCTGTTCGGAGTGGGGCTGATCGTCCTTGCCTCCAGCGATCCGGGCTACAGAGGACGCATCGTTGCCGGCATTCCCGACTATCACCCGGACGTCTACCTGGTAAGCGACGCCCGCGGCATCGAGGCGGGCCGATACGGCGGCGTTGACGACCTGATCACCCTGATGGGTGTTGACGGTTTCAAGTGGCACCGCTCGACGACGACGAGCATCACCTCCGGGCCAAACGGAATCATCGACACGGACGACGTTGTCCTGATCAAGGTCAACGCCCAGTGGCCCCAGCGAGGTGGGACCAATACCGACGTGCTCCGCGGGGTCATCCGCCGCATCGTCGAGCACCCCGACGGATTCGTTGGGGAGGTGGTGGTGGCGGACAACGGCCAGAGTGGGGGCAACCTGGACCGTCCGGAGAACAACGCCGAGGATCACGGCCAGTCCCCGCAAGATGTGGTCAACGACTTCGCGGACCAAGGGTGGACCATCTCCACCAGGCTGTGGGACACAATCCGGAACATTTCTGTGGACGAGTATTCCGGGGGAGACATGGCCAGCGGGTACGTGGTCAACCCGGACGAGGATCCCGAGACGCAGATCAACGTCTCATATCCCAAGTTCCGCTCGGACCCCGGCACATACATCAGCTACAAATACGGCATCTGGTCGTCGGAATCGCAAACCTATGACCCTGATAAGCTGGTCGTTATCAACATGCCCGTCTTCAAGACCCACTCGATTTACGCGATCACTGCGAGCGTGAAGAACCACATGGGGGTGATCACCACCGGCCTGGCTACCCACTCGCACGCTGGTGTCGGGCGAGGCGGGATGGGGTCGGTTCTGGCCGAGGTGCGCATGCCCGACCTGACCATCCTCGACTGCATCTGGATTCTCGCCCGGCCCGGACAGGGACCCGGCGCTTCATACAGCAACGCCTCGCGACGGGATCAACTCCTGGCCGGCGCCGACCCGGTGGCTCTGGACATGTGGGCTACAAAGTACATCATGATTCCGCAGATCATCGAGAACGGCTACAGCTATAATCAGTACCATGACACGCAGGATCCGGACAACTCCCAGAGCACCTTCCGTCGTTACCTTGACCCGTCGATGAACGAGATGCTCCTTGCCCGCATCGACACGACCAACGACTACACGGCTGTCGATCTGCATGTCTGGCAGGGCGATCTCGACCTCGACGGCGACATCGATCTTGTCGACTTCGCCGAACTGTATGATTGCCTGCATGGCCCGGGCGTCGGCATTAGCGAGCCCTGCGAAACAGCCGATTTCGACGAGGACCTGGACGTCGATCTTGGCGATTTCTCAACGCTGCAGACCATGTTTACCGGGGAACTCTAGGAATTAGGAATTAGGAATTACGAATTACGAGTTACGAATTACGAATTACGAGTTACGAGTTACGAGTTACGAGTTACGAGTTACGAACAAGAGATGAGCCCGCGGGGTCCGACCTTTCGCTATTCGCTATTCGCTATTCTCCGTTCCGCACGATCAATCCAAGCTCCTCCAAGCACGATGTCGCCGTCATAGAACACGACCGCCTGGCCGGGGGTGATTGCCCGCTGCGGCTCGTCGAACACCACGCGGATTCTGCCGCCGTCGAGCCGGAACACGGTAGCCGGGGCGGCATCGTGCAGGTAACGGATCTTCACCTCCGCGCGGAAGCAGGGTTGGGGACGTCGCAGGGCGTCGGCGTGGAGTACGTCTTTCCCGTCGAGGACCTCTGCCAGAAAGTTCGCCCCATCGGCGATCAGCGAGCGGGCCAGCAGGGCTTCCGGTCCCGCCAGGGTCACCGTGTTTCGCTCGACGTTGAGCTCCGTCACATACACCGGGCGGCCGGCGGCGATCCTTAGCCCGCGGCGCTGGCCTATGGTGTATTGGCCGATGCCGTTGTGTCGACCGATCACCTTCCCCGATTCGTCGATTACGTCCCCTTCCGCAAAGGCCTCCGGGCGACGCCGGCGGACTACGCGTACATAGTCGCGGTCCGGGACAAAACAAATCTCGACCGAGTCCGGCTTATCGTGAACCGGCAGTCCGAAGCGCCCGGCTGCCTCGCGCACCTCGGGTTTGGTCAGCTCGCCGATCGGGAACATCACCCGATCGAGAATCGTCCGGTTAAGCCCGAACAGAACGTAGGATTGATCCTTGTCCCGGTCGAGCCCGCGCATTAACACCCGGCGGCCACGGCGCGTCCCCACGCGGGCATAATGCCCGGTCGCGATGTACTTCGCCCCGACGGCGTCGGCGTAGTCGACGATCTTGCCGAACTTGAGCCGATCGTTGCAGACGATGCAGGGATTCGGAGTCCGGCCGCGAACGTACTCGTCGGCGAAGTAGTCGATGATTCGCTCGAAGTCGGCCTGGAAATTAAGGGCGAAAAACGGGATGCCGAGCATCCCGGCCACGAAGCGGGCGTCGGCTGCGTCGCTCGCGCTGCAGCAACCCTGGTGCGCTCGCCCGGGGGCGTCCGCGCAGGCTAAAGCCTGCGGCTCAGGGGCACCACATGGCGAATCTGAACCGCGACCGTCGGGGAGCGGCCCGTCCGCCGCCGCTGCGCCGACGCGCATGAAGAGCCCCATTACCTCGTAACCCCGCTCGACGAGCAGGCAGGCAGCCACACTCGAATCCACCCCCCCACTCATCGCCACAACGACTTTTTCACGCCGGGTAGTCATCTGGTGGAATTGTAGCCGTTTACCAGATGTGGCGTCACCCCTGGGGTTGGCGGCGTCCACCCAGCCGCGGGCCCAAAAGCCCGCGCGAAGGGTGCGAGAAGGGACTCTCGCACCAACGGCACCGGAAACCGGACAGGTGAAACACTTGTCAGTGGCGCCGGCCGAGGAAGATCGATGCGTAGTAGAGAAGCTGCACGAGGGCAATCAGCGTCGCTGCTACGTAGGTCATGGCGGCGGCACTAAGCACTTTGCCGACAACCCGGTTCTCCTCCTTCGTGACCATGCCCTGTTCCAGCAGAATCGTCCGCGCCCGCGAGGAGGCGTTGAACTCCACCGGGAGGTTTACGAGCTGAAAGAGGACTATTCCGCCAAAGAGTAAGAGCCCCACGATCGCCAGACTCTGTAGCGGCTGGAGGAACAGCCCGAGGAGGATCAGCCCCATGCAGACCCTGGGCCCGATCATGGCCAGCGGCACCAGGCCGTTGCGGATCGCCAGTGGGGCGTAGGCGCTGGCATGTTGAATGGCGTGGCCCACCTCATGGGCGGCGATGCCCAGCGACGCGAGCGATCGGCCGTCATATACGTCGGGACTAAGCCTGAGCACCTTACGCCGCGGGTCGTAGTGGTCGCCGAGAAACGACTTGACCGGCTCGATGGCGACGTCGGCGATGCCATACTGGTTCAAAATGCGCTGGGCTGTCTCCGCCCCGCTCAGGCCGCTACGGGCGGGGATCCGTCCCGCGTGGGCGTAGGCGGACTTGACCTTGGCCTGAGCCCAGATGGCCAGCAGAATCGCCGGCCCGACGTAGACAAAGTACATCGGGTCGAACATGTAGAATCCGATGAAAGCGAGTATTCCCATCATCACACCGTCCTTGTCTGGCGAACCGCCTGGAGGATTCTATGCGTCACCTCGCCCCTCGGGCCAGCCCAGCCCACGAGCAATTGCCTTGTCTGATCGGAGAATCCGACCGGGGACGCAAATCCGATTGGGTTTCGGATGCCGCTCGCGCTCGCCCGCGCTACAGGTGTTCCGCATTGGCGCCTACTGCATCCGATAGATATAAGCGTCGTCTATGTGCACCCCGTTAATAACGTTGTTGGTGAACCTGATGCCGGTGATCCCCGGACCAGTACGGACAGCTCGTCGGAGCAGCTGGACGAGCGGAGCCTGCGTTTCCATGGCCGTTACCCTTCTCAGTGGCAAGCTGTCTGCCAGACCGTTGTCGTCCAAGGCCCTCGCGATCCTCGAGTAGGCCGCCCTGGGACCGTCGTCGTCAACAACCCGTGTCACGACCGTCAAGCGCCACTCGCCGGCGTCGGCGGCGTACAACCAGAAAACACACTGGGCTGGCGGCCCCGACTTGTCGAACGCTTCTGCCGCCTTCTTTCCCAGAACGATTTCGCTGTCTACCAGTACTGTCTGATCCACTTGAGAACTCCCGAGTCGTCCGTCATAACAGCTTCATAAAGACCGAGAGCGGCCTGCCTGGATCGATTCAGCTTGTAACGCCCGTCCTCGCTCCAGTCCTTGACTATCGTCCAGTTCTCCGCCAGGGCCTCGTTGTCTTTGGCATCCTGGTCAAATGTCTTGTCAAGCCCCGCGGTTGTTAGCAACTTGGTAAGGTCGTGACTCCAGCTATCTATTGCGACCCGCTTGTCCGGAAAATCATATCGGTTAGTTTGCCTGGCGATGCATGCTTTCAAAGCACACTCAACGGAGTAACCCGTCAGATAATACGCCCCATCGAAATGGTCCGCCTGGAGCAAGCACCTTCCCTCACGCAAACGGAGGATCGCAAGCTTTCTCAGCTCTCTGCGTGTCACGTTTCGTAACGCCCTGGCAATGGGCCCAGCAGCACCCAGGCAGCGCCCCGGTCCGGAACCTTCCGACGAACCTACCCGCCGGTTGAGTCACCACGTGCGTAATTCTATATGATTTCGCTCGGAGTTGCACGCCGGGGGCTTTAGGATGCGGGGCGGTGGGCAACGCCGAAACCGGAATGACAGCGCGGACCGCTTGCACCGGATCGCGGTTTAGGATACGTGATAGAATTGCCGCCGGCGCGGACGTCGGCAATGTCATCGGTGTGGACCTGACAAAGGAGGTGGCTCGGATGCAGTATTCCATCCTTGAGACAACGCGGGGGTCTTTCGGATTCGTCGCCCGGGGGGGTCGGCTGGTGGCGACCTTTCTGCCCCACCCGCGGGGCAACGTGCGCCGGGCGATTGCGAAAGCCCATCCCGATGCGGTTGAAGCGCCGGCTTTGCTGCCGCGGTTTCGCAGGCAGGTAGCGGCCTACTTCGCCGGCAAGCCCACCAAGTTCGCCGTCGAAGTGGATCTTGCGGACGTGCCCCCGTTTCGCCGGCAGGTTCTCGAAGCCTGTCAACGGATTCCGTATGGAAAGACAGCCTCCTACGGCGACCTCGCCCGGGCGGCGGGCAAGCCCGGGGCGGCCCGGGCGGTAGGCGGAGCGATGGCTGGCAATCCCCTGCCGTTGGTGATTCCCTGCCACCGTGTTCTGCGTTCGGACGGGACGCTGGGTGGATTCTCCTCGCCCGACGGCGTCAAGGAGAAAAAACGCCTGCTGGTCTTGGAGGAAAACGGCCTGAGCGGCTCCGGCCGTGGATCGCGGAACGTCGCTTGACCGTTGGCACTGGAATACCGGCAATCGACAATCGACACTGCCAACCGGCAGTTGCCGGCGCAATCCGCAATAAGGGTGGTTTCCATGGCTGATCTGTCGCGACGGAGTTTTCTCACGTCCGCAGCCGCCGCGGCTGCTGTCGGAGCGTTGACCCCGAACATCTCCGCGGATTCGACTCGTCGATCCTCGAAGCCGTCAGGACCGGTGGTGATCGCGAGCGCCAACGGGCTCCGCGCCACCGAGAAGGCGATGGCCATGATGGCCGGCGGTGCGGACACTCTGGATGCGGTTGTTTCCGGGGTCAACATCGTCGAGGAGGACCCCAACGACCATTCCGTAGGGTACGGGGGCCTGCCCAACGAAGACGGCGTGGTAGAGCTGGACTCCTGCTTGATGCACGGCCCCACCTGCCGGGCGGGCTCGGTGGCGGCCCTGCGCAACATCAAGACGCCGTCGCGGGTGGCCAAGCTGGTCATGGAGCGGACCGACCACGTGATGCTGGTGGGCGAGGGGGCCCTGCGATTCGCCCGGGCACACGGTTTTACGGAAGTAAACCTGCTCACCGACGAGTCGCGCCGGATCTGGCTCAAATGGAAAGAGGGCCGCTCCGACACCGATGACTGGATCGCCCCGCCGGAAGTGGGTGACGACGCTCACTCCGCGGCCTACGCCGATCTGCTATTCACCTACGGAACGATCAACTGCTGCGCCCTAAACGGCGCCGGAGATCTGAGCGGCGTCACCACCACCAGCGGACTCAGCTACAAAATCCCCGGGCGGGTGGGAGATTCGCCGATCATCGGAGCCGGGTTGTTCGTGGACAATACGGTCGGGGCGGCGGGCAGCACCGGACGGGGAGAAGCGGTCATAAAGACCTGCGGGGCCCACACCGTGGTCGAGGCAATGCGCCACGGCATGGCCCCCGTTGAGGCATGCCTGCACGCCCTCCAGCGAATCGTCGACACCACGACCGAACCGCGACTGAAACGAAAGGACGGACGGCCCAACTTCGACGTGAAGTTCTACGCCCTCGCCAGGGACGGCCGGCACGGGGCGGCTGCCATCTGGTCGGGAGCCAAATACGCGGTCTTCTCCGAGGGGCGAAACCGCCACGAAGAGGCCGCGTTCCTCTATGAGAGACCGGCTCGATGACCAGCCCGGGGGCTCCGAATTCGTCGCTCTCAGGCGGTTCCGGGTTAGAGGTTTCAACCCAACTTCCGCACCAGGGGGCGCGAGATGCTGTAATACAAGGGTCTCGCAGGGCAAAGATTCTCTTTGCCCCTACCCGCGGCTCCGGCACCCTGGGGTGAGTCCGGGCTGCTACGGGGTGCCCGCGAACGGTTGAATCCGCAGGATGATCTTGTTCGACGAGACCACGTCCACCATGTAACCTACGAAGCTGTTGGACGCTGACGTAAAGGTCAAGGTCCCGTCGTCACTCGCATAGACTGCGGCCCCGATGTCGGTGACGGTGGCCCCGGACAGGGTGTGCTCGAAGTCGCCCTGGGTGTAACAGGGGATGGACTTGTCCCCGTCCAACCCGGAGGAGTTGTCACCAGACTCAAGCGCGACCCCGATGAAGGTCTCTCCGGCTGCCAGGGGCGCGGCGTACCCGGATGAATCAACGGACACGAATGCCCCTTTGTGGATGGTTTCCCCTCCACCTACTCGGAAGCTACGGAGCTGCTGATCGAGGTAGTGGGGTAGTTCACGATTGGTTGTCAAAGCCATGTCACTCACTCCTTTTAGAATAGGACTACGATCTCAGTATCTACGACGCTACCGGGCAGGTCCTCTCGTTGATCCGTAGTCTGCTCAGCCGCTGCCCTGGTCACCCGGGAGATTTCCTCGGGGGTGTCGAAGGTATCCGTGAGGGTTTCGCCCATCCCCTGGTTGCATTTTTTCTTCACATTGTGAAGGAACACCCCCAAACTTATTCGCCACGAACCACCCCGAATTGCGGAACTCCCGGGGAACGTCGCTCTGACTCCCCGGAGAATCGAAGAACCCCTCGAATGAGCTGGTCTGGTGTGTCGGTGCGTCGCTTGATATAGCCGATCATGTCGCCGAGAACACTCGGCGGTTCTGGGATGAGCATGCCTGAAGAACTTCCCCCCCGTTCGGTCTGCCCCCGATGCCCGACGATCACCGCAGCAGAGAGGATCTTTGCCCTGCGGCAACACTTTATCCATGAAGCTATGGCGTCAAAGGTTCGGCGAGTATACTCCTCCGCGATCTTTGACATCTGCCAGGCTCGTAGTATTCCTCCAGTCTTCCGGTTCTCGCACCATTACACCACGGGAGAGAGCCTGCTTCTCGCTCGATTCCCTGGAGTACTGGACGAGCGCGGAGGGTGGAACCCGGAGGAATGGGCCGAAAAAAACGGTACGACCGGGCCGGGTCCGCATGAGAATACGAATGGCTTGGATTTCGATCGCGGCGCCTAACGATCCGCCCGCGGTCGTGTCCTGTCCCATAGGAAGCGAACGACTTGGACACCATCGAACACTCGACCGAGTCGGACCAGATCGGCATCGTCCGGCGCGCCCGGGATGGCGACGACGATGCGTTTGCCGAGCTGGTTCGGTTGTACCAGCGGCGGGTCGTGTCGGTGGCGTACCGGCTGCTCGGCAACATCGAGGACGCCCGGGATGTCAGCCAGGAGGTCTTCGTTCGAGCGTACAAGAGTCTCGGGCAGCTCGAGGACCCGTCACGATTCGGCGCCTGGCTGATTCGAGTGGCGAGCAACTCGGCCCTCAACTACCGCCGGGCCCGCAGCACACACGCTGCCGCATCGCTCGACAGCCTCATTGTCTCCCCCACGGAGGTGCGGAAGCCGGACACCGGGCAGCCGATGACCGCCGGTCAGGAGGATGACGACGGACCGCTGCCCGACGAGTTGCGGCAGGCGATCGGACACGCACTGGAACGTCTGCCCGAAAAGCAGCGGTTGAGCCTGATTCTGTTCAGCGTCGAAGGCATGCCCCAAAAGGAGGTTGCCGAAGTGCTCGACTGCAGCGTCGAACTGGTGAAGTGGAACGTCTTTACCGCTCGAAAGAAGCTCAAGGAGATGTTGCAGGAGTTTGTTTAGTGATCGAAGACTCGCGAACTACTGAACTCAACAGGTACGGATGGTGATCCGCTGGGACCATGACTGACCGCCCGCACAACCCGAACGATCCGGCGTTCCTGTTTAGCCGCAGCCTGGACGAGGAGCTGTCGGAGCCGGACAGAAAGCGACTCGAGGAAGCGTTGGCGTCGTCCGAAGCGCTGCGGGCGGAGGCTGACCAGCTCGCCGCCGTGGATCGGCTCGTCAAGCGGTGGGGCCTCTGGAAGGTGGACCTGGACTGGGAGAATCATGCGAAGCTCCTCAGCGCGGAAGCTGCCGGCGAGGCGGAGGGGCTTGGTGAGATCGACTCCCTCATTGAGCGGTGGGGCGCCGACGAGGTTGTTCTCAACTGGGAGCGGTTCACCGACGCGGTGATGGCCGAAGTGACGCAAGTCCGTCATCCGCAGCCGCGCAGGCGATTGATCTTCCGTCTGGCTGCCCCGTTGGCGGCTGCGGCGGCGATTGCCATCGCGGTTACCGGCACGTTCTGGCAGGTGTCAACCGTGCAGCCGATCGCGGTGGTGAGAATTGGTCCGGAAGTGGAGTCGGGCGGGGCGGGCAGCGGTTCCGGCCGGGCCGTGGTCAGGTTCGCCCGGGCGTCGGCCAGGCCACCCGTCGGGCCGCCGCCGACGCCGGGTATTTCGTTTATCAGCGTGGGATCAGAGCCCATGCAGGCCTGGTCCGAGGAGTGTCCCCCACTGTGAGCTACGTTAAACGATGCCGTGTTAGAGTCACAGTGGGCAACAGGGGGGCCTTCGCCTTGAGATATAGGGTTCAACGCGGCTCGGTGTTGCGAAGCGTTCCGCGATTTTGGCTTGGGGGTGGAGTTATGCGAAGGGGCGGGTCGGTAATTCTGGTTATCTGGCTTAACGCATGGGGGCCGGCAGTTTCCACCGGGCAGCCTGCCTCACAGGAAACGCGCGGGCTGATCGAACGGGCTCTCGACGAGCCGACCACCATCACCCTCGACAACATGAAGCTGACTGACGCCATCAAGGAAGTGACCAGGCAGGCGGGCGTGAAGATCGTCATGCCGCCCGAGGTGCTCGAGCTGGTCCCCTATGGACCCGAGACCGTGGTTCAAAAAGTCGACATCGCGGGAATGCCTCTTCGCCGGGGTTTGGCCAGGCTGTTCTCGCCCCTCGGCATGACCTTCGTAGTTCTGGACGATCACATTCGAGTCGTTCCCAAGGAAGCTCTGCTGTGTCTGGGCAGGCGGGCAACCTGGGCCGAGCTCGACACTCTCGCCGGGCTCTCCGCCGACCAGCCGGGCGTGGACCAAGAGGCCCTGACGCGCTTGCAGGGTATGGTGCAGTTTCAGGTGGCCGCGCCCGATCCGTGGGCGATGTTCTCGCAGGAGTTGCGGCGCATCGGGGCGGGCCCGGGCGACGAGGTCCTGACTATCGCCTGCGGGAAACTCGCCTGGTCGTGGTGTGTGTCGGATGAGCGGATCGTCATCGGCTCAATCGAGCAGGAGATTCGCCGCCGGCTTCTTCGGCCGATTTCGCTGCGTATAAACTATCGTCCGCTCTTTGAGGTGCTCACCGCGGTGGGGCGGGCGGTGAACGTCCCCATCCGCCAGGAGCCCGGCACCTTCGCGTCCCTGCCGCTGCACGTACGAAAGAACTATTCGCTCAACGTCCATAATGAAAGCGCCGAGCTTATCCTCGACGAGATCGCTGCGGACGTCGGCCTGGGGTACGTGATCGAGCCCGACGGGGTTATGTTCTACCGCCCGGAGGGAGGAGACCAGGCCAAACTTGTGAACACCCTTGATCGACCGGCTGAGCCGCCCGGTTACGACCCTTACGTCGCCAAGATCGTGGTCGAACTCGAAGACGGCAGGTCGATTGAGTGGTTGATTCGCCGCAGCGAGCTGCCGCCCGACCTGCGCGAGATGCGTGAGCGCGACCTTGACGAGTTCTTCGAAGTCGCCCGACGAAAAAATCCCATGACACCTCCGTGACACGCATGACCCAAGCCTAATCGGATTGTACGCCCTTCTCGGCTGCCCCGCCGGGGCATTCCCGGCTGATATGTGAGCAATGTCTCGGATGCGCGGGTTACTCGACCGGTTCCACGGATGTGCGCCCCAGAAGCTCGGTGACCACCGCGGGGTCGAATTGGCCGGGCATGGTGTCCATGGCTGCGGCCGTCGCGACCGCCAAGGCGTATTCGTAGGATTTCCTCACGTCGTCACCACGCAACTGGGCGGCGATAAATGCTCCCAGCAGGCAATCCCCGCAGCCGACGGAGCTGCGCAGCCGGGCTGAAGGAAACAGCTCGACCTGACCGAGAAGGGCGGAGCCGTCGATGAACAGATATCCGCCGGCTGATCCGCGGCTGACGATCACCACCCGCACCCGCCTTGAGAGCTCGCGGCCGATGCGCACGACCTCCTGGTCGCTCATAGCGGCGGGCTTACCGGCATCCTCACCCATGGCAGCCAGCTCTTCAACGTTGGGCTTGATGAGCCACAGCTTGCGGTCCTTTAGGGCGCGGAGCAGCTCGCCGGACCCGTCGACAGCCACGCGCCCCCCCTTCGCCAGCACGATGTCGACCAGGTCGACGGCATAGTCGACGGCCACCCCGGAGGGCAGCGAGCCGGACAACGCGACGACTCCGCCGGGTCTTGCGAGCAGGTTGAGCTTGTTCCGCAGCCGGTCGAGATCGCCGAGCGTCGGGGGCTCCCCGGTCTCACGAATGTGGGTCTCGATCCCGGCTTCGGGGTCGATCAAGGTGATGTTCTCGCGTGTGATCGACTCGACGGCCAGAAACTGAGGCTGAACCTCGATGCCCGCAAGCGAGCGCTCGTAGTCCTCGAGCTGCCCCCGACCGACGAACCCGGTGGCGACGCTGGGCACACCCAACATTGCCAGCGTCCGCGAGACATTGACTCCCTTTCCCGCGGGGACCCTGGCGATCAGCCTCCCGGAGAGGTGCCCGCCCACCCTTAGACCCTTAACCTCCAGAACCCGATCGATCGCGGTGTTCAAAGTGACGGTGATCACACTTTGCATCAGCTCTTGCCTCTTCCCTCTTGCCTCCTAGCCTTCAACCTTCCGACCTTCAACCCTGCAACCTTGCAGGTAGTGCCGCCGGGGAGTTTCGCCCCCCTGTCCGAACCGTTTTGATCGCGTAGGATACCGCCATGCCCGTGATTCGCGATACTGGTGTCGTCCTCAAACGCCTCGATTACTCCGAGACCTCACAGGTCATTGTGCTGCTTACTCGGCTGCACGGCAAGGTCCGGGCGATCGGCAAGGGCGTCAAGCGGAGCACCAAAACGCGGTTCGCCACCGCCATCGACCTGCTGGAGGTAGGCCACCTGGTAATTAGCAGCCGGCAGGAACGCAGCTCGAAGCTGGCTACCCTGACGGAATGGAAGCAGGTAAGAAGCCTCTCGGGCCTGCGTGAGAAGCTCTTCCGCCTGCACGGAGGCCAGTACGCCGCGGAGATCACCGGCCATCTTACTGAAGACTGGGACCCGCACGTCGAACTGTTCGACGCTCTGGTCACCGCGCTTGTCGAACTCGCGGAAGCCTCCGAGCCGCTGGGCCCCGTGGTTCGGTATCAGTTGTCGCTGCTCGAGTCGATCGGCTCGCTGCCGAGGCTGACCGCGTGCGTGCTATGTAACCGGAGCGAGGCCCTGACTCACTTCTCGTCGTTCGAGGGCGGTATGCTGTGTCGCCACTGCGAACCCGCTCAGATCGAGAAGCACAAGGTATCAACGGCCACGGCGCGGGCCCTGGTGGGGTGGGCATCGCCCACCGTTCCTGTTGTCGTGGACGAGGATGGTGGGCAGTGCCCACCCTGCTCTCCTGGTGCAAGAATCCCTTCTCGCACCCGTGATTCCCCGTCGCACGGGGATGAGATGGAAATCTCGTCCCAGCTAGGAATATCGCCTCCGCGAACGGGAGTGCCTCCGCTGGGACCGTTCCGCGTGCTCAATTACCACATCGCCCACCTGATGGGCCGGGAGCCGCTGCTGGCCTCGAAACTGGTTCCCTCGACCAAGCGGCGGAAGTACAAGAGAAAGAGTTGTTAACCGTTCCCGCTGAAGAGGGCCGCTCAGGTTTCCGATCCGCAATAGGAACGCAGGATTGACCTAGCCGCGGGTCCGGTTATGATCCGCGATTCGACTCGATCTGGGGCGATTCTTTCTGGCGGGAGCACAACCACCATGGCTACGGCACGACGATGGGTCTACTACTTCGGCAATGGCAAGGCGGACGGTAAGGGCGATCAGAAGGAGCTGCTTGGCGGCAAAGGAGCGGGCCTTGCGGAGATGACCCGCATCGGGCTGCCCGTGCCCGGTGGGTTCACCATCACCACGGAAGCGTGCGCCGCTTACAACAAGCGCGGAAAGAAGTGGCCGGTGGGACTCGAGAAAGAGGTGCGCTCGAACCTCGCCAGGCTGGAACGTGAGTCCAAAAAGAAGCTGGGTGCCGCCGGCGATCCGCTGCTGGTCTCGGTCCGCTCCGGGGCCGCCAAATCCATGCCGGGGATGATGGAGACAATTCTCAACCTCGGCCTGAATGACAAGTCCGTCGAGGGTCTGGCGGATGCAGCCTCGGATCGGCGCTTCGCCTACGACGCCTACCGCCGTCTTATCATGATGTACGGCGCGACCGCCAAGGGCATCGACAAGGATCATTTCGAAGACGCCTTCACCGAGCTCAAAAACACGCGCACGCGCAACCGTCTCGGGATGGGGCCCGGCGATAGAGTAACGGATACCGACGTTAGCGCCGACGAGCTGGCCGACCTGGTGGATCAATTCAAGACCATCTACCGCGAGCGTTGCGGTGAAGATTTCCCCGAGGATCCGTTCACCCAACTGAAAGGGGCGATCGACGCCGTGTTCGACAGTTGGATGGCGGACAAGGCCATTACCTATCGGCGCGTCGAGAACATCACCGGTTTGAACGGAACGGCGGTCAACCTCTGTCGCATGGTTTTCGGCAACATGGGCGATGACTGCGGTACGGGGGTGTGTTTCACGCGCGACCCCAGCACCGGCGAATGCACGTTCTACGGCGATATGCTCATCAACGCTCAGGGTGAGGACGTGGTCGCCGGCGTGCGTACGCCGCTACGGCTTGCCGAGCTTAAGAGGCTCATGCCCGAGGTTTACGACCAGCTCGAAGCCGTTCGGGTCATTCTCGAGCTTCACTACAAGGACATGCAGGACCTCGAGTTCACCATCGAACGCGGTAAGCTATACATCTTGCAGACCAGAACCGGGAAACGCTCGCCGGTGGCAGCCTTCAAGATCGCTGTCGATCAGGCGAGTGCCGGGCTGATCCCCGCCTCGATGGCCAGGCGTTTGGCCGGGAAGAAGTATCTGGCCAGGAAAGTCGCCGCAGCCGCGGTCAAACCGGTCATTACCAAAGAGGAAGCCATACAGCGAATCCAAGCTGTGGATATCGAGCGCCTGTTCTATCCCGTGGTCGATCCGCAGGTCTCCGCCGCCGAGCTCGCCCGGCGGGAGGTCGGGGAGGGTATCGGGGCTGTTCCCGGAGCAGCCTGTGGAGAGGTCGTGTTCACCGCGGAGGAGGCGGAAACGCGGGCATCGGGCGGGGCGAGTGTGATCCTGGTGCGGAAGGAGACTTCTCCGGAAGACGTCGGGGGAATGCACGCCGCGGTGGGCGTCTTGACCGCCACCGGGGGCAAGACTTCGCATGCCGCGGTGGTCGCCCGCGGGTGGGGTAAGTGCTGCATCGTCGGCTGCGAGACCCTGTCGATCAACTACGATGACAGGAAGATGTCACTCAACGGAACGACGATCCGCGAGGGCGAGCCCCTGACCCTCGACGGCGGCACCGGCCGAATCTTCCAGGGTCGCCTCGACCTGGTCCGCCCCACTTCCCCGCCGGAGTACGACACCCTGCTGGGCTGGTGTGACCGCAAGCGGCGCATGGGCGTGCGGGCCAACGCGGACACCCCCGCCGACGCCGCCCGGGCGGTCGAACTCGGGGCTGAGGGAATCGGATTGTGCCGGACCGAGCACATGTTTTTCGACTCATCTCAGCCCGAGCGACTCACCGCCATGCGCGAGATGATCCTCGCCCAAAGCGAGGCCGATCGCCGGCGGGCCCTCGATCGCCTGCTGCCCTTCCAACGCGGCGACTTCGAGGGGGTCTTCGAGGCCATGGACGGAATGCCGGTGACCATCCGCCTGCTCGATCCGCCCCTGCATGAGTTCCTGCCCCAGCATGACAACGAGGAGGGGCAACGCAGCGTGGTCGACGCCCTCAACCAGCCCATTCGCGCCGAGCTGATGGGCATTCCGGAATCCGATAGCGAACGGCGGCGGACCCTGGAAGCCAAACTGGTTAACATCGAAGACATCCGCCGGCGTGTCGATCAGCTTCATGAAGCCAACCCGATGCTCGGCCACCGGGGGTGCCGGCTGTGCATAACCTATCCGGAAATCCTGGAAATGCAGGTTCGGGCGATCATGGAAGCGGCGGTCAACTGCGCCGGGCGAGGGATCAAGGTCCACCCCGAGATCATGATTCCGCTCAGCATCGACTCCAAGGAGCTATCCATCCTCATCGACCGAACCCGCGCCGTGGCGGACGCGATCCTGTCTGAGCCGCGTGCTTTGGCCCGCGCGGACGCTCCTAAGAGGCGCAGAATCCGCCTGAAGTACATGGTCGGAACGATGATCGAAACTCCGCGGGCAGCCATCACCGCCGCGAAGATGGCCCAAGTGGCGGAGTTCTTCAGCTTCGGCACTAATGACCTCACCCAGTTCACCATGGGCCTGTCCCGCGACGACGCCGGGCGGTTCCTGCCTGATTACGTCGACGAGAAGAAGAGCGGCATCTTCCCGGTTGATCCGTTCCAATCCCTCGACACGGACGGGGTCGGCTTCCTGGTGGCATCGGCCACCAAGGAAGGCCGCGCCGCCAGGCCTAAGTTGAAGGTAGGGATCTGTGGCGAGCACGGCGGCGACCCCGCATCGATCCGCTTCTGCGAGCAGGTCGGCCTCGACTATGTATCCTGCAGCCCGCCGCGTGTCCCCATCGCCCGACTCGCCGCCGCCCAGGCGGTGATCGAAACAAAGGGAAAGCCCTCGAGAAAGACCGGCATGGTCAGGAGGCACAAACCCAAGCCCAAGACGGCGGCCCCAAAGCCCCAAGCGGCAAGGAAAACCGCGAAGAAGAAGGCGAAGAAGACCGCCCCCAGGAAGAAATCAAAAACGCGGCGTTAGATAAGAACGGCAGATGTGGGCGGCACCTAAAGACCAACGCCGCTCCTGAGTCCGCCCAAGGCGGACGAAGGGGCGGGTATCCCCCCATCGCACGACACGCGCCCTAAATGGAAGCAGACTCGCGGCCCGCCCGGGATGACCCGCCATATTCCGATATAGGGGGTATCCCCTTGACTGAGGTTGCCCCAACATGTAGCGTGTTGGGGTATGGAAGACTATCCCCGAACGCTACCGGAGTTTGAAGGGCGGTTCTC
>SDBU01000529.1_pt1 | contig 52966 bp, 102 predicted proteins | sample 2277071 | NCBI WGS metagenome assembly SDBU01 (sample SAMN10397929, study PRJNA504765) | marine sediment metagenome | isolation source: marine sediment core GS08_GC12, 126 cmbsf | place: Arctic Ocean: Gakkel Ridge, Loki's castle | collected 2008 | reverse complement strand
GTTGCGCTGAACTTTGAGTTCCCGCGCGCGGCGAACGGCCGCTCCCGTGATTTCAGCTTTTATCTCTTTCGGGTCCATCAGTGCGCTCCTTCGTGTGCTCCCGTGCTACTGGTCGGTATCCCAGTTGCCGCAAAAGTCCACGCGCTGCTTCTGGCGGCATTTCTTCTTCGCGTCGTGCCACCCACGATCATAGGCGCCCTTCTTAATTGCGCGGAGCTGATCGCGCAGATGCTCGGCTAGATTCTGCGCCAAAAGAGCCGCGTGTGCTTGGCTGCTGGTGCCCCATGTAAAGCTATACCACCATCGGTCTATGGGGTGCCTGCCGTCGATCTTTGCAACAACCTGCTCACCGTCTCGGCTTATCGTTATCATGCTCGTGCTCCTTCGCGCTGTCTGCTTCCTTGCTCAGTCCTGCGGCCTCAATTAGCTGGCGCACCTGTGGGTCTGGGTGTGCTAGGCCGTTCTCAACATGGAACAATGCGAGGTGTAGCTTCGCGTTCCGTCATGTCCTTACTCCTTCAGTTCGCGGATGTCTTCGCTGAGCGTTAGCGCGGTGGTTATCTCCCCGCTGAAGTCAAACTTCGGCGATGCTTCTTGCATCCCTCGCCAGTGCAATACCTCCTCGTCCGCAAGTTCCGCCGCTGCCTCCAATCGGGCGTTACCGTAGGCACGGAGAGCATCAACGAGGCAGGGTCGTGGACGTAGGCGGAAATCTCTCGCTTCAAAACACGCTGTTGCGATTTCTTCAGCAGTTGCCATGTCGCACCTCAGAACGGAATATCCGAGCCGCCTGGATCGCTCTCGTCAACATCACCTTCCATAAAGGCGGGCGGCGGGGTTCCAGGTACAGTTACTGGTGCTGCCGCTTCACCTGAAGGCGCACGTACCCGCAGGCAGTCCACGGTCTTGCCCTGGAAGTCGGTGGTAGTCGGGTATATTTCAATGACCTTGCCTACCCACCCATCACTGTCGTCGCCGTAGAGCGCAACGATATTTCCGGCATTAGTCTTGTTCAGGACCAGACCTTTTTTGCAGCCTTGGAAGTAAATAACAGGCCGGACTTCCTTTTGTAGCCCGATCTCCTCGGTGACGCAGTTCGAGATTGTCGCCTGCACCGGGTTGCCGTTTAGGTCGGCAGCGGCCAGGAATTTTGATGGAAACGCTTGTGACATTTTCATTGCTCTGTTCCTTTCTGTCTGGGGTCGTACTTCTTTATCTTGCACCACGCCTCAAAGATTGCCATGAAGGTAGCGAAATCTTCTGCATCGTCTGCTGTGTGGTCGATTTCTTCAACTCTCCGGTCCTCCGGATTTGTCGAGATGAGGATGTTTCTGGTAGCAGCATCCCATTGGCTGATACCGTGCTTGTAGGCTGCAAGTTGCCAGCCGTGTTCCGGATACGACCTGAACGGCTTGCCGGTCTTGACCTTCTGGGTTTTGAAGTCCCAGATAACCAGCTTGCCTGTAGCATCAGTTGCTATCATGTCGATACATCCCCCGTAAGCATCTGTGGCAAATGAATGCTCCAGGTCGATGACCTCCACAATGTTCTTGTCATGCCAGCCTTGGTATGCCTCCAGCATCGGGGCGACTTCGGTGTCTGTCGTCCCCGTTTCTGTTCGTATCCAGTCCTCGATAGATTGATGAACCCGTGACCCTAAATCGGCAGCAGCAGCCATAAGCTCTTGCGCAGCCTCATTGACACGATGAAAGAAATGCTCATCTGATTCGTCCGGAAATCGCGGAGTCGTATGGGTGGCAATTGCGTATTGCTCCATCTTCCACCGCTGAAGGTTCGGTTTGCAAATCAAATCGAGTACAGTTGTCACGCTCCCTCGGAGGAAATCTTTCCTCGCATCTCTGAGAGTAGTCTTGCGATACTCGCCTGGCTTGGTAACCATCTCGCGCCAGTAGTCAGGCTGGCCGTCAGCTTTATACCAATGCGCACCTTGTTCTACTGTGGTAATGAGTGGCATCGCGCCATCTCCTCAATTCCGGAATCTGCAATCCAACGAGAATCCAGATGCTGACCTATCCGTGCAGCCCATGCCTTGGCGCGCTCTTCTGCTTCTTCCGGAGTTTCATCTTCAGCCGTCTTCAGTTCTCGCTCGCTGTCGCTCATTTCATGTCTCCGCGATTAGCATTCAAAGAGGTAGTGCTTATGTGTCGTCGGATACTTATGACACGGACACGGATTCGTCGCGCCCGTCCGGAATGTTGTCTCCGCCTTCTTCCACAGGCCAACACCTGACGGGTGTTCCTGATTCAGCCGCTTGGCGGTTTCTTTCAGACCGAGCGCCGTGCAGACGGACGCGCAGCACATCCCAATGGCATACGCTTCAAATTCCGGAGGCGCTTTGTCGCGCATATCGTTTCTCCTTTAATCGACTGCGTGTGCCCGAATGCGGTCGAGGCGAGCGTCTTCCATTGCCCGTGCCACTTTGCGGTTCAGGTCATAAGGCCGTAAGCCGCAGCCGGGGCATTGGGCCATGACGTATCTTTCTTGGAATGAGCGGCGCGGCTGCGTACTCTTGTGCATCAAACATCGCCCGCAGTTCGGGCACTCATGGAAGGCGGTGGGGTCTTCGGCATATATGCTCACATTCTTTCTCCTTCCGGGCCTACGTCTGGACAAACTCGCCGTCGTTTGCGATGCCGTAGTAGCCTTCAATCTCCGGAAGCCCGTGGGACAGGGCCAGCTTGTGGCAGGCAATCCGCGCATCGACAAAGCGCTGGTCTTTCGTGATGCCCTCCATGACAGAACTTACAATCATCACGTCGCCAGACCGCCAGCCTTGCGCGGCGAGATTGCGAAGGTCTTGAACTTCGTCGTCAGTAGCTTTAACGCCCGTGTGTTGCATATTCTTTCTCCTTCGCTGCCCACTTCTCGCGCTCTGCCGCAGTTTGTCTCACTGCACCACAAAAGCGGCAGTTGCCACGGGGCCAGGGCATCTTGCATGTTGGACAGTACATTTCTATCCTTCCGCGATTTTAGTCGGGATTCAAAACAGCCCTTTGAAGCAGTGATATATCGGCGCACGTAGGGCGGCGACGGCGCCGATGGTTAGGTTAAGCCCGCCTACTACCGGCCCTACTGCGAGAAAGGCACCGATAACGCCCGTCACAATGGCCGGTTCAGCAGCATCATCTTCGTGTCGAAAGACTAACACGGCGAGTGTAATGGTTGCTGCAACTATGGCGGCCCCAATCACCAAGAGCACAATGCCCACATTCAGATAGAACTGCTCTGAACGGATGAACTGCGCTACAAGCGTGTCCGACATTGGCTTCATCTGCTCCATCAATTTTCCGGCTTCGTCTGCTGTCATGTCTCTATTCCTATCTCCCGTTTCCGGGCTTGATTTCTCGGCCCCGCGCCACAGTCCAGGGCCGGTGTTCATATTTGCCACATGCTGTACTTCCGCAATTCAGGGCTTGCGGATCGCCCGTCTGAACTGCCGTGGACAGGACTCGAACCTGTTTGATGGTTAACCGGATTTACAGTCCGGCCCCTTTCCTCATCGGGCTACCACGGCAGAGCTACATATGTGTGGTGCTGAGGCGGTTATAGTCAAGCTGGCCTTCCTGCATTAGGCATCACCACCTTTCGTCCGGAATTCCGGAGGTTTTGAACTGACAAGTAATCCTTACCAGTTGCTCCGGATCTTGCGGATTCCGGAAAATCGTAGGTGACGGAGCGGACTCGAACCGCCGCCCGCGCGACCACAACGCGCTGTGCTACCGCTACACCACCGCCACAAGTTGGACCTTCGAGCGGACTAGGACTCGTTGCCCCTTATCGGGACGAGACGTTCACCCGCTCCAAAGGCCCACAATCAGCGGCGGGCACAGCAAGAACCACACAGCACGGTTTAGTGCTTACTGAGTGCAGTTCGGCACCCTCACCGCCGCAGTTTATGCTTGCCTGGCTCACTCAAGGCCCTACGTGCTTGCCTGGCCGTCGCGGCGCTGCTCCCTTGCCGCCATCGGCTCTATGGGCTACGGCCCGGCGAATTCCGGCTGGGCAAGCATGTATTAGTGTGCTGGCGCGGCCGTGCTTTCCAACGGTAGGCTCCGTATCACGGCAGAGGGCATTTTCGCAGAACTCTCGCTATAGACTTAGGCCCATCTACAGGGCCATGCGAGCGCCAGTTAACCTTGGCACGCCAGCACAGTATTGGTGGGGTGTGGCCGGAATTGATACCGGCTGGGATTTCCAGGTCCGCATCAGGCAACGTTTCCAAGTCGTTTGTATCTGCCCTTCGAACCCGACCCGATGTTACGACCGTCATCTGCGCTTCCTTCAGCGCCGCACACCCCAATATCTTCAATTTTCAATGTTCAGCACGGGCCTAAGCGCCCGAGGTTTCAACACAAGCTTCGTGGAAGAACATATTCCTTTCACCTTTCTTCATAGTCAGGATGAAATGGTCGTCTTCGACGATCTTCCCGCAGGCGTCGCATTTTGTGACTAGGCCAGCCCGTTTTCGGCCTACCATTGGGAGCCGCTGGGACCAATCAAACTCCCCGATCTCGCGGATTCTGGCCACGACGACATTTTCGCGGATGCGCATTAGTCTTTCCTTTCTTCCCCCGCCTCAGCGGCAGCAAGGGCGGCATCACAAATCGCCACTGTGGAGGTGGGGACAGCAGCGTGTCCATGGGGACCCGTGTGCTTGTGACGGATTATTTCAATCGCCTTTACCAACTCCGCGATTAGGGCATCCTTCCCTGCTGTGACCTCAGAAATCGCTGCTTTGGCATCATCCGAAACGGGGAAATGCTTGGCGATGATGACAACAGAAGCATCAATGTATGCCTGCCGGGTCGTGAAGCGCAAAGCCTGAATTGACGAGTCCTCAATTTCCGTTGCTGCTTCCACCATCCAGTTCGCCGCTGTTCTTGCTTGGTCACTCATCGCTGGTCTCCCGTCCCGGCTGTACTCCGCGCTCGCCGCCGCGCGCCTTATGTGCCCCGGTTTGCCCGACAGTTTGCCCTATCTCTTGGAGGCGCGCCCGCATTCTTCGGCCAAGCGGCTTCGACGGCGCGTCCGAAATTTCCGGAGGATTAGAGGTCGTATCAACAACAACAGTGTGCCAGGGGCACGGCAGGGGGTATCCACAAATTAGCCCAGACTCGTCACGTTCTCTGCACATGCTCATCATGCACTCTCCCGCTGGCCGAAAATTGCTCGGCCCACTCGTATGAAGAACCGCACTATCCAAGGTTTGCGGTCCCACAAGATTCTCTCGATCAGCGCGCCTCCAAATTCCGGAGTGAAATCGCCGTCTTGCAGCCTTTGGAGAATCCGGAAAATCTTTGTCGCCGCTTCGATGTCAGTCATTTTTACTCTCCCGCCGCGCTTTCTCTGCAAGCATGGCAGCGCCCATCCCGTAAGCGAGTTTTGCGGTGGCGTTCCAGTAGTCGTCCGGGTCATGCCCTGGGTCCGCAATCATCCCCTGCATCGCCTTTGCCGCGAAGTAGTCCAGAAGGGTCATGCCAGGCTCGGTTATTACGGAGATGCCGCAAATCGGACACGAATGCTGCTTTCCCGGAAACGCTGCTCTACCTGTGTCGTTGTCTGCCATGTCTCTACCTCGTCTCCGCGCTTAGCCAGAGGGTGATTGTGTCGCCGTGGTTCATATTGAACTTCCGGAATTTTCGGAGGAGGTATTGACACGCTTGATAGCCAATAGCGCCTCGCGGTCTTTTGATACTCGTGTTCGGGCTCCACCAAAAACGGGAGCCTTCCCATCCGCAACGCTGACTATGGCTTCTCAGTAGGATTATTCGGACACTGCCCCGCCGTGCCCTTGAAGTAGACAAGGTAAGTCGGAGCTTCTGGGCTTTCCGGATACGCGAACCGAACAGCCTTTGCAAATGCCTGTCGCACACTCTCTGGCCCGAGGTTCGGTCCTTGTGCTTCCACTTGGGACAGCCCATATCTCGCACCATCCACGGCCCTATGATCTTGAAGTCCTTTGGCGGCCTAATCCTTGCCATGTCTACTTTCCCTTCTTCAGTTCTTCCGCGATTTCGGTAAGCTGGCGGAGTACCTTCTTGGATGCGCGCCGCCATTTACGGAAGCAGGACTTTCCAGCTATCACGTCCTCAAATGCCAAGCTCGCCGCAAGCCAACCAAACTTGCCGTCGCAGTCGGGTTCGTATTTCTCGGCTACTGGGCATTTCCCGCAACCATCCTCGTCGTCCATGTGCCTCCTACATAGCGCGCAGTAGAGGCTACGAGGGGAGACGCGGTGTGCCTCATAGGCCGCGATAAGTTGTGCGCGCGTTGCACTCACTAGCTGCTGCCAGTGTTCCTCCGAACACTCTGCGGCTGCCAAGTCGGACTTGTCCGCCGCGTCCACAATTTCCGGATAAGTCAGCCACTTGATTTCTTTGGTCATGTCTCAGGCTCCTTCCATCACAAAGGTTGCTGTCATCACTGCAACACCGCGCGCTCCCAGGATGTCAATTTGCGGCTCGGTCAAATCGCGGGAGAATACACATCCGGAAAGCGCGCAACCTACTTCCAGGGGCCAGTAGGCGAACAAAGCTTTCCACATGGCTTCCTCAATATCCCTGGGCAAATCAGCAAGTGCATCCCAAACATCTATCCACAGCCTTGGCGCATCCGGAAATTTCAGTGTCATGGAGACTACAGCGTAGCAGCCCGTAACCCGAACAGGCTTGCGCGGCCCGGCAGCGAATCTTGAACGGTCATACTCGTAGTCCCACGGATCACTCTCAAACCGCCACTGCCAGTCACGAAGCTGGTTCAAGGCTTGGTTGCCGACAGTAATTCCGGAATGGGTGAGGGCGGTCATTTCTTCTCCGCAGGAAACACAAGCTCCGTCCCGTCCCACTCCGAGCAGCCGCATTCCTTGTCATGCAAGGCTTCGAGTTCGGGTTTGTGCGCCGCAAGGGCCTTAATGTGGGTTCTTTCCGCCTTGTTGCGGGCCGTGATGGTCTTTAGCCAGGCGTTATGCGTTTTGCCACGATAGGAGTTATCGATACAGTGGGCCAACCAAGCCTTGTTCGCGACCACCATCGCTTTGTGTTCGGCCACGGCCGTTAAGCGTACCGCAACTGGCACTCGTCCCCTAACCGGCTTGAACAAACGCAGGCGCGTGCGGATTTCATTCTTGGGCTTCGTGCGCTTTATCGCCGAAACGCGCTCATCGAAGCTGTAGCAATACTCGATGGGGATGTCGTGATGGACGTGCCGGAAAAATCCTGTCTGCTGCTTAGCCATGATTTGCTCCCTTTTTGGGGTGCCATTTGGACCTTTTTGGCGATAAGTACGCTTAGAAGCGATCCTGAGGGCCTTCCTGGGCCTTGTGGGGGTATGTTCGGGGCCTGATAGGGGCAAGGCGGGGGCGTTGCGTGCGCCACCCTCGCCTTCCTCTTGCCGCCTTGGTTTGGCGCGCCTGCTGTCGTATCTGCCACAACGTAAGTCATTTATCTGTCTCCGCGATTTTGGGTTTGTTTCAGCCGAGGCGGTTACGGATCATGCGCAGGGCGTCCTCTAAGAGAATCGCTTGCCTCTCTGCAACGATTGTCCGGTCGAAGATGGTGCCCACCTGCGGCTCGCACGCACCAGCCGTTGCGGCGTCTGGAGGCGCAGTCTCTGACAGCCGTTCAATAATCTCGCAGGCCAGCACGCTGTTTCGGTCCAGCACCGTGTTTGTTCGTGAAAGCTGGGCATAGATGGTCTTCTCGTCTTCTGTTGCTGGTTGTCCTGTAACGCTCATTTCTGAAGTCCTTTCTTAGTAGACGTATCTGCCTTTCGGCCCGTTAATTCAAAGTCGCCCGGCTTTACTCCAGGTGCCTCCGCGCCTTGGCCGGGCGTAGCGGTCCAACCGCCAGTTTTGAGAGAAATCCGGAAATCCGGAGAGAAATCAATGGGGCCAAGTTCGCAGGCTTGACCCCTCAAGCGGAATGGGACATACCGCAAGATATCAAAGACCGCGCAACTGGCGGGGGGGGACCAGCTACGCGGTATAGACCCGACAGGACGGGGGGGACCTATCGGGGTAGGTAGGAATAAAGGGACCGCGAAGGGGCGGATTAAATCGCCCCCGCGCGGCAGATGCAGGGATACAAAAGCCGCCGGTGACCCAGACCAAGAGCCCAACGACTTCCGTGCTTCCCTGCACTTGTTCATTTCCGCGGTCCGGGTCATTATGTTTTCCTCTTAGAGAGGGCAGGTTTTTGTTGACAATTTGGCCAAGTCGGCTACAATGGTGTGGCCACAAGTTTCAAGCGAGGTTGTCAAATTGTGAGTGCAAGTCTTCATCGGACACGTGATTATATACAGGAGGGGTTCGAGCCCCCTCGGCTCCATTATATTTCGTGTATATTTGTTCTATTGCGGGCCTGGGACGAAAGGCGCTATCTCCCGCCGAGGCCACGGGTTGCATCCGCACGGGTCGGGCCGGAAAAATTTTACATCACGGGCTGGATTTACCTTGACGAGGTTCACGGATGAGCCGGACTCTATCCCATTCCGGCGGGTTACAGGATGCGCGACCCCCGCTCGCGTGGCTGGAAGATTTCAGGATTGAGGCGGAATTAACCGCTGATTCTCGATATGTGAAAAGAATGTTGGGCTTGGCCCGAAGATTTCTCTGGCGGGAAAAAATCCACCACATCGACCAATTGACCGGGGCGGCCGTCGGTCATTATCTCGGCACCCTTCTGGCCCTGGGCCGTTCCCGGAAAACAGTTGCGAATCACCGGGTGATGATTAGCCGCTTCTGTGCGTTCTTAAAAGTCCAGAACGTCTTGTCCGTCAACCCGTGTACCGAAATCAAACTGCGCAAGCCGGAAGAAAAAATCCCTCGATACCTGGACCCGGATGAAATCAGGACGGTACTCAAGGTGGCCCGCAAACACAAGCTGTCAGTCGAAATATGCGTCGCAATGTCCACGGGCCTGCGACGTGCGGAATTGGCTAACTTGCAGTGGATTGACATTGACTTGAATCGCAGGTATCTGACTGTTCGGCGCAGCAAGTCCCATAAGCCCCGCAGCGTGCCTCTGGCCGGATGCGTGATTTCGGCGCTAACTAAGCAGCGGCGAAAAACCGGGGCCTTCCAGTACGTCTTCGCCGGTCGGCAGACATGGCCCGGCGGATGGCGATATGTAGACAAACAGCGCCACAAGAGCTGGTGGGACCGCGCCCTTAAGCCGATCCAAGAAGCCGTCCCCAAGTTCCGAGACCTGCCGGGCCGCTCAACAGGACGGGGATGGCACCTGTTCAGGCATACCTTCGCGTCCCGAGCAGCACAGGCAGGTGTGTCAATCTACAAACTTGCGGCATGGCTCGGCCATTCGGACGTGCGCACGACACAGATTTACGCCCACCTTCAGGCCGGATACGACAAGGATATCGAACATGCCGCACCAATCCAATAAGAAAGTCGCGCCATACCAAGTGTCCGCTCAGAAATTTTTCGGAGGGCGCACAAAAAAACCCCCGCTCCGGTTAAGGAATGGGGGCCGTGCAGTTGCATCGTCACTGATTCTTTTGTCTCCGCGATTTCGCGGGTTCGTCTACTCCACTTTCTTCACACCCGCGCGCAGGAAGCCTAAGCCCAGCGCGGCAAGCGCGCCCCATACATATTCGGGGATCTCAACACCCCGCCACCGCAGAATAGCAACTGCCGCCACAAGGACGGCGATGCCGTAGGTCTTCTTGCCCTTGAGCCAATTCCATACAGTTTCCATTGTCACTTCTCCTCGCTATGCCCGAAACCGGGCAGCTTGCTTACCAAACCTGAGATAATCGGGCGCGATGCGGGAACGTAGTAGTAGACCGCGCCCAGGATAATGGCGATGAGCAACACGCTGCCGCCAATCCACCAAAGTAGTTCAGTGACGCCCAGCCCCTTCATTTCCTCTTGGACTGTGGTGACGCCTTCGGCTGTTACCTTGCTCTCCCGCTCGCCCTGCCGGATAACAGCATTCACCGCAGGCTGTCTGGTGAACGGGGTCTGTATCCCGTCAAATCCGAAGCTGTGGTGGGTATCAGTAGTCAGTGTCCCCGTGTCGCTCGCAAGCTGAATCTTAACGTGAGATAGCCAGCCTGTAGGCTTTGTGGTCGGCTCTTGGCCCAGCAAGGCGCGGATGGTGTTGTTGTTCAGCCCCCAACCCTCAACTTCGAGAACCTTTGCCCCTTCCACCAGATGCACCTGCTCGCTCTTGTCGGCCGCGATGTGACAGCCGTTTATCACCAAGCACATCGCCAGAACAGTTACTAGTCTTTTCATGGTGCCTCCTATTTATCCAGTCGTCTCACGCGACGAATCGCGGATTTCGGGATGGTGAAGCAAGTATGCTGTCCGTCGCCGCTTACGCCCATTGCCAACGTGGTGAACTTGGCGTTTTCTTCAACTACAAAGCCAACGGACGTACAGGCGCTCGGCGTCAAAGGCGGGTCGCTGGTTTCTGTCCAAACGCGGCTTCCCATGCAGCTATCATCCCATTCGAGAAGTACAATCTTCGGCTTCTTGTGTGCCATTACAGTGTCTCCTATTTTAGAACCGCGACCAGCAGCATCCCCAGCGCAATCAGGACCGGGATGCTCCATGTGATTGTCTTGCGCCAGCGCGTGTTCCGGTCAATTTTGACTTTCAGTCCAGGTCCGTTGTCCCCGTAAATCGCGGATTCTATCCGGTCAATCTTCTCGCCTTTATCTTCCTGCCACTGCTCAATCCGACCAAGGCTGTTCTGAATCTCGTCCGTCATTTTCTCCTCTGGGATTTGCGTCGTTTCCTCTTTGTTGCGTATGTCTGCATGCCGACTCCGAATATAGCCAGCAGGCCAATCGCCGCCCCTCTGGACACGCCCATGTCTCGCATCGCATCATAGATGTCGCGCATGGCCATCGGTATAGTAATGTTCGTGACCGTTGTGCCTATCGTTACGGGCTCACCTATGTAGTCCTTGCCCGCAAAGATGTTGACGAACGTGCCGCTCATGGGGCTCAGTTTCGACCGGAGGAACCGGGCCAGTACGTCCGCCCCCGTGCCGTAGCCGTAAGGAACATCCTTGCCACGGATAGGCACAAGCTCGCCACGCTGGGTCTTGGTCTTGCCCGTAACTATCCGGGCGGCAAAAACGGTGACCTGAGATAACCCAGCCAGCAAGTCTAGCCGAGTGTTGCCTATCTTAATCTTGCCGAAGTCCGCCGACCGGGGGTCGAACTCGACTGACCAATCCCACTCATCAGGTACAAGCGAGGTTAGCCCGTAAATCAAACCAATGCCCGCCAGGAACCGGGCGTATTCCATTGCAATCATTGCCCGCGTCCGCGCCGTACCTCCGTAGAGAGGCTGTGCACCGAGCAGTTGGAACCGGCTCGCAACAAGGCGCGGCGCAAAGAACACGGTGTTCAGAACCGTGTGGGCGTTGGCCCTTACGCCAAGAGAGCCACGGCCGGTTGACACGTTGATAAAGTTGGCTATGGCTTCGGCCTCCCTGGTCGTCACCTCGCCATTGCGCCCGAGCGTCTTTACCATCGCATCAAAAGACTCCACGCGGAACTTGTCCAGAAATGTCGTGTAGGCTCTTTCTGATGCGGCAACGCCGGGGATTTTCTCCGCCCAGCGCGACATATAGGCTTCTTCCATCTCGGACAATGCGCCGCCTCGCCGGGATAGGTAGAGGCCCGACGACTTGTAGAGCTTGGCGTTCGGGCGATTGTGAATTGCGTGCTCGACGGCAAATCGTCGCTTCTCTGATAAGAGGGCACGAATCATCGCAGGGAAGGATTTGGCGGCTCGTATAGGATGCCCTATAGCACCAAAGCCGCCCTGCCTGAGTACAGCAGACAGGTCGAAGCTGGTCATTAGGGCACGGGCGACGTTGAACACTTCCCCGACGCCCCCGACAATTTTCAGTGGAAGCGAGCGGTTCTTGAGTTTCAACTGAAACACGCCGCGCTGATACTCAGCCTTGGTGCGATCCAGTTCGTGCTGAAGGCGCAGGGCTTCGCCTGTCAACGGAGCAGGCTTTCGCTTCTTCGGTCGGGCAAAGTCCTTCTGGTCTATCTTCTTCTGCAACTCCGCGATTCTGGCTGCCTGTCGCCTGATGCGTGCACGGACTTTGGTACTTAATGGCTTCCCGTCGTTCGCCACACGCGCCCGACGAACCATGCCAGCCAACGAATAGTCTTGCTTCAGGGCCAGTTGGCGAGCTACGCCGCTGCGTGCCCATTGTGCCCCCGCAGCCTTGCTCGCCTCCTCCATCGCTTGCAATTCCGACTCGTAGACCTCGACTGCGCGCCGGGCTTCCTCTTTTGCCGTCGCGTCACCAGCTTTGTCTGCGGCAAAGAACCTGTCGGTCGCGGATTCGTAGGCGGTTGACACCGTGCGCCGATGGACCTGCAAGGTAGCTACCTCAACAGGCTTCAGTGCGCGAGGGCTTTCTGTCTGCTCTGCTATAAGCCGGGCAGGCAGCGCCGGGTCTTTCTCGATAAGCACCCGTGCCTCGGCTATCCATTGCTGCTGACTTTCCGCTGTAGGCGCGGGGACGGGTTCGAGTTTGCGCTTGACCCTAGCCTCGGCCACAGCTTCCAGCTTGATGGACGTGGGGATTGGCTCAGCCACTTCTGTTGGCTGGGCAGCTTCTTTTGTCTCCGCGATTTGGGCTTCTGGCTGCTGGGCTGCAAAGTCCTCAATCGTTCGGGCAACTGGCTTAGCTGGCTCTTTGCGCCTGGCTACAGGCGTCCCCCGTTCTTCGTAGCCGGGCTCGCCTGGCTCTTTCCACCCTGAGCGACGAAGAAAGCCCGTATTTGCCTCCCTCTTCGCTGGTTCCCATCCAGGCTGTTCGCGGTCTGCGCGCCGCGCCTTGCGCGTTTCGCCAGTGTCTTTGTCTTGAACCCAGTCAGTAGGCTCTCCATCCTCGAATATTTGCCCCGTAGTTGGCGCGGCAATCAGCGTTCCAGGCGCGCGTGGCTGAAAACCATATAATGGGTGTGCCCACTTCTTGCCCTCTCGGCCGGATATAGGAATTACCTCTCCTGTTTGTGGGTCGATTTTCCAGCCCGCTTCAGCCAGCCTGTCTACTTCTTCTTGTGGCTCCGCGACACGGGCTTCTGGCCGGGCTTCCTCTGGCTGTTGAACATCTTCGCGGCCTTCGACTTGGCGCGCTGCGGGGACAATCCCTGCTTCCGGAACTTGTCCCGGAGCTTCTCGTATTTCTTGGGCACGTTGTGTCTCCTGTATTGGGGGTGGTTCTGGTGTTACTGCGGGCGCGGCCTTTCCTTCGACAACTCGTGCGCCCACTTTACCGGCACCACCAAGGCCCAGGCCCATAAGCCCGCCGGTCGTCATGGCGATGGCCATGCGGTTCAAGAATCCCCAAACTCCTCCGGCGATCTCTTTCCCGTAAATTGCCGCCGCGCCGAGTTCTTCCGTTGTCTGCTGTAGCCCCTCCTCGACCGCCTCACTCAATCCGAGACTGAGGAATTTGACTACTCCGCTTTCGGCAAAGCGCCCCAAGTTGCGGTTAATAAGAAGCCTGCGAATCGTATTGCTGACAAACGACGCCTTCGCGCCCTGCCCGACAAACTTCAGGACTAGACTGGCCTGCATAACTTCTATCGCAGCAACGACCGCTCCTATCGCATGGCCCGCAATGTTCGCTTCTGTGTCCGAAGCCCCGTTCTGGAGCGCCTCCTGGCGCGCTTGGTCACTAGCTACCGAATAGGCAAACCCTAGGCCACCCAGAGGCCCCCCGGCGGCAGTTGCGGCGATGGTCCCGGCCATATAAGGCAGGGACTCAGCAACAGCGCTTACGATGCGCTCCGGGTCTTTGATGAACTCAGAGAAATCCTTAGCCGGGGCTTTTTCAAAGAATTGCGTCCGCTTCAGGAACTCCTCGCTGATCGAGGTTATGTCCCGAATCTCGTCTTCGAGCAGGCCGGAAAGATAGAACGGCCTGTGCTTTGGGTCCACATCTAGTTTCTTGGCAACCCACTCTGCGGGAATTGCTATGCCCATTGAGCCAAGCGTCTCAACCCCCTTTGGTATGCCCCGAATCGCGGAGGGCAAATACTTTTGAGCGCCACGAGAAACAGGCGCTAAGACATTCCGTGTGAACCAGCCAAAATCCTCTCGCTTCATACCCGCTGTCTCAGGCAGGGTTGAGATAGCTGTCCTCTTGGCGAACTCCTTCGCGCGCTGCCATAGGCTTGCAGGCGTTTTGGCTTTGGCTACTGCTTGCTGGGCGTCCTCTTGGGCGAACTCAGCGCCGAGGTCGGGCTGTTGTACCTCTGCGACTGCAAGCTTCGGAGCAGGGGCAGGCAGGGGTTGCACAGCCTCCTCCTCCGCGAATTCCGCACCAAGATCAGGCAGCAACGATTCTTCTGCCGCGAACTCGGCTCCGAGGTCGGGTTTCTCTTTGAGGAGCGTAGGCATTATTTGTTAGCGCCCTTACGGAACTTGTCGTATGCGGCCTTTAGTTGCTTCTTCTGTGCGGGAGTGAATTGGGCCATCTTGTAGGGCGCGGTTCCGCTTTCCTTCATGGACTTCAGCGCGGCCTTAAAATCCTGCTTCGTTGCGGGCACCACTGCGGTTGCGGGTGCCTGGCGGGGTACAACAACTTCCGGGACCTGCTGAGGTACAACAATATCCTGTGCTGCCGGGGCAGCAACTGCGCCAGGCTCCTTGTCTTCGTGTTTCTCATACTCCGTTTTTAGCTTACCTTGTATCTCCTTACGCCGCTCCGCCAAGTCCTTCAGCTTATCTCCCATAATCTTCCGGTCTTTAGCGTTCTGCGTTTTTCCCGCGTCGTCAGTAGCTACTTCTATATCAAGCAACTGCTTGAACAAAGACTGCTCCTCGTCCGAGATGTCGCCGAGTTCAGCCTGCCAGCCCTTCATCTTGGTTGTGCTGCGCACAAGCTTCCGAGTAAGAACCTTGTCGGCAACTGCGGCTGTTTGCTTATCCTCAAGATCCTTGACCCGGCGCTCGTTCAAAGCATGAGTCCTGTCCGATTCTATCTTGTTCTGCTCGAACTGGTCACGAGCTAAGTCGAGTTTCCCGGACGCGATATTCTTATACATCTTGCGGTTCTGCTTTGCTGTCTCCGGGTCTACCTTCGCCTTGCCTGCGAACACGTCTATGTCTACTTCGCCAGCAGCCCTGCCCTCTGCTATCTTCAGCCTGGACGCTTCGCGCAGCACTTCCAGCCTATCGACTTGCGTTTGTCTCGCGACATTAGCTCTCGCAGCCTGCATGGTCCCGAAGTCGTGTACCTGAACCCGCTGGCCCGGAAGGACGGTGCCGCCGGGGAACCTTTGTCTTGGCTGCGCCTGCTGCTGTGGTACAACTGGAACACGCTGGGGCGCAGGCCCAACAGCGCGCCTAAGCTGGTCGGCGACAGCAACCGCTTCTGGGGCTGCCTCTGCGCCCGGGAATCCCACTTGTTCTGCCGCTGCCGGAGTAATGGGGCCAGGGCCGAGCGCCTTGCGCAGTTGTGCTCCCGCAAGATTAGCATAAGCCTGCCGTTCTTCTTCCGGGTCTACAAATGTCTTGGCCATTGCTCCCCCCTAACTTCTCGTAATCGTCATGTTGTTGCCGAGGTCAAGGTTGGCATCTATCTTGCCCTCCTTGAGAACAACAGCCCAACTGCCCCCGCCTGTTGCGGTGACAGTCTTGAACGGGTCTTTGATTTTCGCAGAACCGTAACGGTTGCAGGTTGTAATCTCTCGCGTCCGCAAATCTCTTGTGCAGTCCAAAGCGCCTGCGTCCCCGAGATTCGCGGTCGTCAAGGTGCCGGATGATTCGTAATACAGCGTCCCGCCATACACATTGCCCGTAGTAAGCGTGGCTGTGCCCGAGTGGCGGAGGCTCCCGCCGGTCATGGTCTCGGTGACGGTGTTGCACCGAACGGTCACATCACCAGCCGCCATCTCCAACAACGGGAACGTAGCGTCGTTGTAGTCCGTAACGACGGACCCGATTGCCACAACCGCCTTGTCAGTAATGACAATCTCCTGCGCTTCCATCTCCGTATCACGGGGATTGGCGGCGATGCTCACGGATTCGTTGGCCCCGCACATGATGTTGATAACCCCCGTCGCGGCGGTACTCGCATCGTGTGTGCCGACAAGGTTCAGCGCCCACGGGATAGCACTGGTCGGCGCGCCTGCCTTGAAGACGTTGATGGCCCCGTAGTCGTCAATATCGAGATAGATTTTCCCGGTGCCGTAGAGATTGGCGTTGTAGTAGTTCGTGTCCTTCAGGCTGATTTCCAGAGCCTTGCCAGCACCTCCGATGTTGATTGTAGACCCGTCATGGACGGTGAAGCCACGAAGGTCTACGGTATTCTGGTCGCTCCCGTAAATGTCTGTGGTCACGCTGGCGTCGATGTGAACGATGTTCCCGGTCACCGGGATTGCGCCGTCTTTCCAGTTCTCCGCCGTGCTGTAGATGCTGGGTCCAGCGCAGACAGTTGTGGTGGCAACGGCGAAGGTCTGTGCATCCTGCGCGCCCCCGCCCGCCTCGGTTGTAGTCTCGGAGGCCCAGAACGGAACCCCCGCCGTGTCGCCCGTTATGGTCGCCGTGTCGCCTGTATCGGCTACAGTAACTTCGTCCCATGGGGCTACACCGGCGGTCTTCAAAGCAGCGGCTTCCGCGACTATTGCATCCACAACATCGGCGGCGGTCGTTCCCCCGGCGGCAACGGATAGGGTGTATTCCTCTCCCGCGTTATTCTCTATCGTGACGTTGAAGATGTCGTCCGCTTCGATGGTCCCGCCCGGAGTGAGCGTGTCCACCTGCGCAACCGCTCGCGCGCCTCCGACAAAGACTACAATCTCGTCTGCCATGTGTTATCCCCCAAATCAGGAGTTGCTTTGTCTTGTGTGTTGCAGCTATAATCCGAACAGGCGCGGTGGCCGTATCCGCGAGGACGGTGCGGAATCGGGCGGGCTTGCCATAGCTCGTTATAAATCCTTCGTCAGGTACGCTTCCCGGTTGCTTGCCTGCACCGCGCCCGTTCTTGACTTGACATTCACTTGCTATTGAGTACCATAGAGACAACCCGTTGGCCCCGCTCCGCAAGGGCCGCAACCCAGCATGGCATGGAGACACCTATTCCCCCTGCCAAATCTTACGCTGGAGCGGCCCGGTTCGGCGGCCCTGGGCCGTTTCACACGGCTTGGCCGCCTAGGAGGAGTACTCACATGAACGTGTGGGCATTTCTAAAGCGGGGCCAAGATGTCGTCGGGCTGATTAGATCAGTCGTGCAATTGCTGTTGCTGATCTTTAAGGCTTTCGACTGAGGGCTGCGGCGCGGTGTTGCACCATCGCGCCGTTTTTCTAAGCGCTTGACAACCTCTTGTTGTCGGGGTATAATTAAGCTCGAAGGGAGTGCGGGTGGTCAAATTTCCCTGTGGGCGATGCGGGGCAAGGCTTCAGGCCGATGATGAATTAGTGCATGTTCCCGGGCAATGTCCAGCTTGCGGAGTGGAGTTTCTGGTGCCGGCAACTCGCCAGTATTTGGCCAAGGTAGCGACCATCAAGAGGGCTGCGCGCGTCAAAGAAGCCAGACTCACGGCGAAAACTGAAAGGCGGGCGACAGTGGCAGCCAGGGCAGTCGCTAGACGAGAGCGCTGCGCTCGGGCCGCTGAGGCAACGCGCCGAGCCGCACAGAGCTTCTTTGGTCGACGGCTGCACCTAGTTCCCTGCCTAATCGCAATGGCATTTCTCTTGGGCGCCTTAGGCCACTGGCCATACGCTTACTATAAAATCCTGCGCTGGGTAACATGCGCTGCGGCCATCCTTGTCGCCTACCTTGCCTGTGAGTATGAACAGCGTTGGGCGGCATGGCTATTTGGCGCTGTCGCCATCTTGTTCAATCCGCTACTACCAGTCCACTTGACACGGGATATTTGGCGCCCGATAGATGTCATAACAGCCGTTCTGTTTTTTCTCGCGGCCATATTCATAGCAGAACCCCGCCCTAAACAGGAATCCGAAACGGAGCCTCCGCCATAAAAGAATCAATGCCCGCGACTGTCTCTTAGTGTATAATTAAGGTGAAAGGAGTAGCTATGAAACTCGACGTTCTTCACCACCACATCCCCCGCACTTGGCATGTGCCGCTAGCGGGCCTTGGTGCTGTTTCTGTATTCATCTTGGGCGGCTTGCTCGGCTGCGCCGCCGGGGTGCTATGGCTGCTTTCCTGCCTGCGAATGACTACGTGATGTCGTAGTCGTCAGCGGCCATTACCTGGCTGAAAGGAGTAGCTATGCGAGTGTTAGCTGTGACAATCCTTGCGGGTGCCGTAATTGCCGGGATGCTGGTGTGGTACTGGTGCGACCTCGTTCCGCATTCCCCTCCGCGATTTCAGGTCGGGGACATCCGCAAAGGTGCCTACGCCGATGTTGTCTACACCCGCCGCATCACAAAAGTTGAGTGGGTCGCGCCGCCTGCCCTCTTTCTCGTTGGCGGCAAGGGCTACTGGCGCTACGAAGAAACCCCCGTCGAGTCAACTACAACACCCGGTGGCTTGCCGTCTCGGAGCCAATCGGCCAAAAACTGATGTGCCACCTTCCGGTTCCTTGTCGGCCACGTCACGACAAACTGTAAATGGCCTACCAACACATCGTTCGCCTGATACAGCGTGTGACCCGTTCTGTCCCATGCTCGCCAGAAGTAAATGTCCGGGTCGATTCGTCCCTCGGGTCCAGTGCTGCTGCGGAACCACGGCGTCGGGAGCGTGGCAATCGCGGCCGTTCTCAGTAGCGTCAATCCGAAATGCCCAACCGAAATCCGTGTCAGGGGTGAATCATCTTGCGGGGCGGGCGCGGTTTTGCCTTCGCACTCAAAGCCGCGCGGAACCATAAGCACCCGATTCCCGCCGCGCTTTATCTGCGTCCCGCAAATCGCGTCGGCGTCATCTTCCTCGGCCAGCTTGCAAAGGGCGTCAACGTCTTCCGGCGTGAAACATGAATCATGGTCCGTCACCAGAACCCAATCGTAGCCTTCCGCGATTTTCTCCTGCCAAAGGTTTGTCAATCCCTGCTCCCAAAAACCGCCAGCGCACCAGAATACAGGCATGTCGCACCTTGCCAGCACGTCGCGCTGGGCCTGCGTACATGCCGTCCAGGTCATCGACCCCATCGTCATGCAGGCGGCTGTCTTCACGGTGTTCCTCCGCTGTAGGTGTAGGCGGTGGTGGTTGTGCCATCGTCCATGATGTACTGCACGACATGGCCCCGGCCGTCCACTATAGGATAACAATGGTCACCCGCGTGGTTGCCCGTCCCGCCGAAATCAATCGGGCTGTAGGTCGTGCCCGTATCCGGCCCGATGTGCTTTATCTTCCAGTCTTCGTCTCCAGCGTCGTTGATTTCTTCGGTGTCTGTCCAGGTGCCGTCGCCTACTATCTTGGCATCTAGCTCATCGGGAGTCGTATCGTTGGCGCTGACCTTGACCTTCCCGTCTTTGGCCACCCAACTTGGCAATCCGCTGGCAAGCTCCAGTATTTCCCCGTCGCTGCCTTTGTTCAGCGCCGCCCATGTCGTCGCGCTGCGATACAACACATCTCCGGATGTGCCTTCCGGGAGATGCTTGATGTGGATGAACGTTTTCAGCGGCCCATCTGTACCAGGCTCTTGCCAGAACAGAACTTTATCCGCTGCAACACCGGTTGTCTTGAGGCTGCTTTCAGTCGCGGAAATCTGGTACGTGGCTCTAGTGGCCGCAACAGTAGCAAGCGCCGAGCCGTTCCACTCCATCTGAGTAATCGTGTAAACTCCAGAGCCGTCGTTGGAGTCTATCTGCGCGACGCCTCGCGGGAAATCGTCAACGATAAGATGCTGATGTTCCTCGCGGTGTTGGTGGTGGGCCACCTGTTCAGCAAGTGCAACTCGCGCCTCCAGTTCGCCCATGCGCTGGTGCACGGGGTCCAGCATCCCATCGTCGTGCTCGCGCATTTGCTGGTCGGCGTAGTCTGTGAGGCGCTTTATTTCCTCCGGGTCGGCCTCGGTAAACGGGCCTTCGCCACGAACGACCTTTTCAAGCGCCTCCTGGTCCTCGGGAGTCAGGTTTCGTTCAGAGGGAATTACCATTCTATCCACCCGTCCAATTCGCTGAAATCTGCTGAGGGGAAAATCTCCCGCTCTTCAGGCAAGCTGTCATCCGCCTTCGTCCACCGTTTTTCTGCTGGTTGGCTAGGATCATAGCTCATGCTCCAGTGAAGTCGCACGGGAACCTTGGCGACAGGTCTGTTCGGGTCAAACGCTCCGTTCACATCAACAACCGGCAATTCGCGGACCCCGTTGACGTATAGTTGGACGGTCAGGAACCAGTTCCATAGCTTAATGGGTCCGGAGTAAGCAAACTGGTAGTCAATATACCAGAGCTGGCCCCTGGGCTTCCATACCGCGGGTGCGCCTATGAGCAAGAGAGACCCGGCGCGCAAACCAAAAGCGGTCGCGTTGTTGACATGGCCAACCCGGCCCATAATAGAATCCACGTCGAACCTGTCGTAGGCCGTCTTGATGACCATGACAGCGCGGGGAATCATGATCTTGTTCGACCCGCTGACAACTTCGTAGTGGTGCATGTACTGCTTGTCACCATCTTCGGGGCCTACGATCACCCGCTCGTCGCCAAGCGGCTCTCTGGTCACCGTCTCGTACTGATGCGAAACCATGACTTCAATCGTCGCCTCGCCCGGAACTCTTTGAGTCTCGTAGTCCGCAGTCACTAAACTGCGGTTCCGCTTGAAGCCCGTTACGCTCTGAACTTCCTCACACATAGGAGCGTACTTGCCCGAATAGCCGGGCATGGCTTTGTGGTAAAGCGAGTCTTCAAGCGCGTCTTCGCGTCCAGCCGCACATGAGAATCTGCGCCTGCACCTCCAATGGGATTTGCCTATCCGGCGCTTGATTCGCGGATGTATCTCCGCCCAGCGGGAACTGCGCTCCTCCGTCCAGTAGTGCGCCCGGAACCTGACGGTGACGTGGGATTTGTTCTTCGTGGCCTTAACGACTTCCGAAACGTGAATCGCTCTCGGCTCGTCGTCGTAGTTGGACGCCATGCCCAAAGTTCCCGACCCGAATACCGCTGAATAGTTGTTTCCCGGAACCGGAGCAGTAGTACCAGTGGCAGCAGTGAAGGTGATAATAAAGTCGATGTGGTTCGGAGCTAGGTCGTCTACTGTCCGTGTCCCGTCAAGTTCAGACCAGGGAGAGCCTGAAGTCGTGTCTTCGGTATACCCTTGGCAGACTGCATATGTCCCCGCTTCCTTGGCGTGCTTCAGTGCGGACGTAATGATCTCGTAGCTGGAATCGTCAGGTAGAGTATCCCCTTGCTCCAGGTTGGCTTGGGCCAAAGTGGCATCACGACCTAGCCAGTACACCCGCGTTTTCCAGTTGCGGAACTCCTCCTGCCGCTCTCCGGAAAGCTCCGCTTCTATGCGCTGTCGGACAGTCAGGGCCATTAGACGCTCACGTCATTCTGAATCAGTCCACGGATTACTCTGCGGTCATGCGGCAGAGTTCCCTTGGCATCGGGAAACAGGTTCACCGCTTTCCGGTCATAGGAATCTCGCCCCGCCGCCTGCATTCGGTTCATCGCTTCCACGAATCCAGGACAATCCTCCCAACTAGCCATGCTTTCGGTTTCGTGCCTAAGCCACCACAATCCACCATCTCGATACACCCCGTCTTGGAACGCTTCCGGAACAATGAGTTCCGCGTCTAGCCCCGACGCGATTTCGGAGTGGCGCTGGATGTAGTCCACGTAGATAGTCCATACAGCATTCGGCATGTCCTTAAGCCACAAGATAGGAGTTGTGCCTGTCAGCATGTACCAGTTGGGCTTGGTGGCCCCAGCAGTGGGTCTGTCCAGCCGGTCCCACTCTTTGAAGTCGCGGTAGGACATCGGTTCCAAATGCCAGTCGTCCTCGTAGTAGACCCGCTCCACGGTGCGCAGGCTGGCCATCGCGGCAGAGTTGATCGTGCGCAGAGCGTACTGGTAAACCGATGCCGTCCCGCCCCCGCTGCTCTCGTTAGAGTCAGTTTGGGCATAGGTGAACGTAGTGGTGCTAGGAACACTGGCGACTGCAAACGAGCCGTGAAATGTGGTACTGTCTGCACCGAAGATGAGGACAGTGTGAGGATAAGTGGCAGACAACCCATGCGCCGCGCTGGTTGTCACGGTGACAACATTGGTTGACCGCACTAAGCCCGTAGCCGTAATGCTGCCCCCCGCCGTACTGAAGCTGCTCGTCGCATGAAGCCAGTCCCAGTCAGCCCCCTTCCACGTCGATGCGGCAAGACCGGCGGAGGTCAGCGCTTGGTACATCTTGGTGTTCTGCGCACCGGACGGGGTTTTCCAGCCTATCCCATCCCCAAGAATCGTCAGAAGCTCCGCAACAGTATACCCAGCAGCGGCGTAGGCCATAATGAATCCTCCGTAACCGGACGCGGGGGCGTTGGCGTGGAGACACCAATCCGCCCCCGGCCCGGCAATTCCCCCAAGACGCTCCCCTAGCTCAGCAGAGATGCTGGAACGGAAAGCCCGTCGGTAATCGTTATCCAGGCTATCCAGCCAACACAGGTCAGGCCGTCCGGGTTCTTGATTGCAAGGTCTTCCTCAGTCTCGCACTCGAAACCCTTGGGCCAGAGCGCCGTACCAGCAGCCGGGAACTCAATCTGGTCGCGCAGGGTAGTCTCGCTGTAGATTTCAATAGTGCCAGCGGCTTCGACCGTAATTCTCCCGGCAATGATGATGTGCCGCTTGGCGGCAATGCCCACTTGAATCGGCGTAAGGGTAGTGCCAGCGCTGCTTGTAATATGCCTGCGCCGCACATCATTGACCCGGTAGCCCTCGATGAAGAAAGGCGCGCCGTCCGGATCAGCGGCAACAGTGGGGTTAATTGTCAAGAGAGCCATATTCTTCTCCTATCAGGTCGCGTAGACCTCGCCTAGTATTTGATGCAGTAGTGGGCTGAGTTCCGTTACGTTCGTGAGATTTGCGCCTCCACTTGACGGCCATAAATGCAAGAGCGCGGTTTCCCCAGTCAAGTCTAGTTCGGTCACAACCCCGCCTACAACAACGCCCTTAGTATTTGTGTTCGTCGGGGGGTTCGTTCCGCCTTGGTTCCCGTTAAACGTGCCACTCAGTTTGATGTAGGCGGAAGCAAAGGCGATAGCAGTATCCGCGTTGGCATCGCCGCCTACGGCCAGGCTAGCCATGTCGATAATACCTTCCCCGAAATCTATCTGCCCGCTTCGATCTGTCGCACCGGATGCGCCTAGCGTGATGGCCCCGCACGTCAGGGCTTGGCCAGCACAGTCCAGCTTTGCTACTGCGACTCCGGCAGACCCCATTATGTGAAGCCCCTTACTGCCCGCATCCCATTCTCCAGTCATCGTTACAGTTCTAGTGCCAGAGCGACTATAAATAACGATCCCGCTAATTGTCTCGCTGGCGTTAAGGTAGATAATTGAAATGTTCGCGCTGGTGAGTTCTGCGCCAATCGTGTTACATTCAACCGCACCGCTTGCCGCAGTTTGGTTGAATGTATCCGACGCGCCGGGGACTCTAAGTCGTAAGGAAAACGCGCCGTCAACAGCAACGCTACCAGTACCCGCGCCAATGGTTACCGACTTGGCATACGTGTTGCCGGTAAGTGTTGATTTAACACCCGTGCTGCCGAGTAGTAGATGCTCGATAGGCGTGTCAACGTCACCGAGCGAGACATTGTACGTCCCCGTACCTCCGGCAACCTGCTGCACATCGCCGGAATTCATCCACGTCCCACCAGTACGGATTATGTCCCCGGCAACGTCCATGCCCCATCCGGGAGAGGAAGACCTGCCTCGGTATGTCCCGAGTGTCAGAGTAAACGCATCCCACAGGGCCTTGTCTAACTGCGTGTGCGTCCCGGCGGTATTCACGGTTACGGTCCCGCCGCCAATATTATTGGTCTCTACAAACCCGGTTCCGTTAAGTTCAATATCCAAAGCCGCAGGCAGGTCGGGCTCGCCGGGAAGCTTGGTGAAGTAGCCGGTAACCTCCAGAGCGGCTCCAGCGCTTGCGGTTATTGTTCCAGCTAAGTCACAATCCCCATCTACGTCAATCGTGTTCGCCCCGAAGGCAAGAGTTTGCTCATACCCGTCCATAAACAGCCCGCCCAAGGCATTGCTGTTACCGTCTAGGGTGCAATTGCCTGAAGTAACCTGGAGAAAGGTGTTCTCTCCCCCCAGCGGCGGCCCCGTATCATCGCTTGCGCCCGTCGAACTTTCCCAGGTCGTTGCTGCTGTCCAGTTGCCCCCGGCGGCAGCAAGGAATTGGTCAGCCATTACGGCTCCTCCGGCTCAATAGGTTCTACCGGCTCGTCAACATCTTCCTCCGCGCGCACCCTGACAAAGAGGCTGAACATCTTCCCCAGCTTGGCCTTTGCTTCGCCTTCGACTACGACGTACTCCTTACCTCCGGTCCTCACAACCACGGAGAAGATGTCGCCGTCGATAAGCGTCACCCGCGAATGGCGGTTGCGCTTAGCTGCTTTAAGCGGGTCGTCATGCGGAGCGCTTCCCATTGCCCCTCCGCAGTTCAGCAGAATCCGGTCGTCAACCTTCTGGTATATCTTGTATTCCGACATGGCCTACTCCAGTTTTCTTGCAGGGTTCCCGATGTACGTTCCCGGTTCCGTGATGTCCTTTACGACGTTTGCGCCCATCCCGATAACGGTCCAAGGTGCAATCGTCGCGTTGTTTATGACCCTTGCGCCTGCCCCAACCCAAACGCCTTCCCCCAGGGTTACTGTCCCACAAAGAATGGCACCCGGAGAGACGTGGCAGTATTCCCCCACGCGACAGTCGTGTTCGACAATCGCGCTGGTGTTGATAATGCTACCCCGCCCTACCCGCGCAGCGTTGTTCACCATCGCTCCGCGCCCTACAAATACTCCGGGCGCAAGGTAGGCAGCAGGGGAAACAGCGGCGCTCTGATGGACAATCGAAGTCAATCGAAGTCCATCTGTGGAGCAGTTCTTTCTGGCCGCGTTATCTCCTATCCCGATGATACACGGGTCCCCCGGCTCCGGGGCGGTCCCCTCCGAGTCGTCGGTACGCTTTACCTCCCACCCCAACTCTAAAGCAGTATCGACGACTACCGCCCCGTGCCTCCCCGTCCCGTGAACCGTTAGGATTGGCTTGCTCATACCCCTCCCTGATTCAGCCGAATGCCCGTCTCGATAGCCGGATTCTCAAATCCGCAGAAGTCCAGGATGCCCCGAACGCCGTCCTCGGTGTTCAAGTCCTCCATCGGGAAAATCCGGAACTTGTCCGGCCACAAACTGGCTAACCTCACAGCCTTGCGGTGGTACATATCCCAATAGAGACCGATGGCCTCCGGGCGAGTGTCAACGCTATCAAACTTCGGCAGGGCGAACCTGCCGTCGCTGTGCGGCCACTCTGTCCCGTTATGGCTTTGGTACGGGTTGATCTCCATGCGAGTGACCTTGGCAAGCAGGCTTTGGACACAAGTTTCCTTCTCGCGCTCAAGGCAGATGAATCGGACGTTTTCATGGCGCTCAATGATTCGATCAACTTGCGGCAAGTAGACGAACGCGACATCCCCAACCACCGCAGCGTCGTAGTAAAGGATTCTTGCGACGGTCAGCCACACAGTTGTCTTGTCCGCAATCCAATACATCACGCCCACGCGCTTCTCTGCGTCGAAACGCTGGCCTTCGTGCGCCACCATAGTTTCCGGCTGGTTGTTGAGCAGCTTCGCAAGGCTCAGGGTCCCGCACCGGCCGGAGCCAAGCCCTATCAGCAGCCGCTTGTCTTCCGGGTTCATTTATCCACCCGCAGCAACGTGCTGTGCAGCCCGCTGTAGGTTGCAACCCTGGAAATCAAGCACGCTCCCTGCCCCGTGGCCAGTTTTATCTCGTCGAGAAGGCAACTGGGGCTGTAGGCACGATGAATAAAGGACGGGTTCTCATTCGGGATTTCGACGATGTGCATCGCCTCGTTGTGCGTAGTAGCTTCGATCAAGAGCGCCTGGTTCGTTACTCGCCAGAGTTCCGCGATTGCCCCAGCAACAGAGTCCAGGTGAATCAGTGTCCCGAAGCACAGGACAATATCGAACTCCCCGTCACGAAACGGCAACTCTCGAACGTCGGCCACCTCAAAGCGCAAGTCCGGCTGAAGTTCTTTGGCCTTCTCGATGAACTTCGGGGTCACGTCAGTACCGACGTATGTCACATTGGCCGCCGAAATCGGCTGAGAGTACATGCCTATGAAACAGCCCGTGTCCAGAACGGTAGTTGCCTGGAGTTCCGTTACCGCCATGTAGACCGCGCCGACGTTCCGCAGGCGGTATCCGCGCCATCCGGTGTGGGCGTAGAGGTTGTATAATTCCTCAACAGTACAGCCCCGCTCCCACGCTAATGGGTCGTATGTGGGCAGTGACATCAGGCCACCTACGGAGGGTTGGGGCGGCCGTAGCGGTTGGCTTCACGCAGCGCCTCGGCCGTTCGTCCGCAGACAGTAGAGTTCTGGCCTATGTGCCAAACCTCCACGTCGCAGCAGACGTGAATAGGAATCCCGGAAGAGCGCATTCGATCCGACCACCAGGTATCTGGGTTGATGCCGCGTTCCGATCCGCCACTCACATCCCAGATGGGCGGGGCGACTGCGAACCACGGCTCGGAAACCTTGTCAAACAGGCTCCGGTGAAACAGCGCCGCGCAAAGGCCCGTGCATTGGACTTCGTGCGTACCTGATTCCGGCACGGGCATGAACCGCTTGGCTATCTCCATGCCTTTGATGTCCTCGATTGTCCAGACTGCCGGGTAATGCGGCCACTGGCGGTCATACCCTACCGCAGCGACAAAGGGCTTGGTATCCGGATCAGCCGCCGCGCGGAGCTTCTTGACACAATCACGGGGAACGGCAACGTCGTCGTCCATCCAGAAGAACCAGTCCGCCTTGCGCCCGGCCATCTTTTCCGTCTCGAACATCCCAGTAAGCGCGTAGAAGATGGCATAGGGATAAGGCAGCCGCTCCCTCGTTGGCAATACCCACACGTTGCCCGGCTCGTACTCCAGGGCCAACTGCATCGCAAGATTCTTGTGCGAGTCGTAGGCTTGGCAATGAACGCCCGCGTACACCGCCATGCCCCACGCAATAGTCTCTCCGGACCTCGGACCGTTGTAAGCGTCCGCAGGGCGGGGGAGGGCTACGTGGTACATATCCTCGATGCGTGGCAAGGGAACGTCCACACGCTCTCTTACAGTCATTCGGTGTCTCCTTGAAATGGGGCCGGAGGGGGTTTTGAAGCCCCCTCCTTTCCCTGTTGTGCAATCTAGCTACTGTTGTCGATGAGGTTCACAAACGGGAAACTGAAACCGTTAGCCGTAGTGGCCTCCATCGTGTGGCCCGCGATAGCATGGGTTCCAGGCGTTGCCGCCTCGAAATACCCCTCCGTGAGCCTGGGGCCTACAGCACTGCCTACAGCAATCGTACTGCACGACGCCCTTGTCTTGCCGCGAATCTGAATCCAACCGTAATAGGTGTCCGTCAAGACGGACATGAAGACTCCCGCAAAACCTTCGCCAACTATCCCGGTCCCGGTATTCACGGTTGTCACGCAACTATTAGTGGTTGTCTTGGCCCAGAAGGCAGGTCCGCCCGCAACGCAGGCTGTGCCTCCGCTGTCGAACAGAACATACTGCCATTCCCGGCCGTCATTATCCCGGATAGTGTAGCCCGGATCGTGCGCCTCAGCAGCCACGCCCGTACTATCCAGGGGTTGAAGAATTACGCCATCCTTGAACTTATGGGTAGCGTAAGTTAAGGCAAATGCCGCAGTCGCTGCCATAATGTTCCCCCTCTCTTAGTTGGTGAAAGTGATCAGGTTGATGTAGGGAAAACTGAAAACCTGCGCCGTGGTCGCTTCCATCGTATAGCCGATGATGGCATGAGAACCAGGCGTTCCGGCCTCAAACGCACCTTCCGTAATCAACACTGTCACAGCGCTACCAACGGCAGTTGTGCTGCACCGCGCCAAAGTTTTACCTCTGGTTTGAATCCAGCCATAATAGGTATCCGTTAGCACGGACATGAACACGCCCGCGAACCCCTCGCCGGTGATGCCGACGCCGATGTTGACGGATGTGACGCATTGGTTGGTAGTCGTCTTGGCCCAAAACGCAGGCCCGCCCGCCACAGCAGCCGTACCTCCGCTATCGAACAAGACGTACTGCCACTCTCGGCCCGTAGTGTCACGGACAGTGTAGCCCGGCTCATGTTTAGCACTAAGCGAGCCGGTGCTGTCGAGAGCTTGAAGAATTATGCCGTCCTTGAACTTATGGGTAGCATAAGTTAACGCAAATGCCGATGCCGCCATAATACCCCTCCTCTCTTAGCTGCTCGACTGAATGAGGTTGATGTACGGGAAGCTGTATCCGTTGGCTGTCGTGGCTTCCATCGTGTGACCGATGATGGTGCTTGTGCCTTCTGCGCCAACTTCAAACGCGCTTGCCAACTCAAGAGCAGCAATGCCGCAGCCGATGGTGATCGTGCTGCAACGCGCTAAGGTTTTGCCTCTGGTCTGAATCCACCCGTAGTAAGTGTCTGTCAGAACAGACATGAACACCCCCGCAAATGCTTCCCCGGTGATGCCGGTCTGTGTCTCTACAGACGTGACACAACTATTGGTGGTGGTTTGAGCCCAGAAGGCCGGGCCGCCTGCTACCGCAGCCAACCCTCCACTGTCGAACAAGACGTACTGCCATTCCCGGCCCTCGGTATCCCGGATTGTGTAGCCGGGATTGTGAGTAGCACTTTCCGTGCCGGTACTGTCAAGGTCTTGTATAATTACCCCATCTTTGAACTTACTGGTGGAGTAGGTAAGTGCAAATGCCGATGCCGCCATGATAATCCTCCTTTGTTGTTCCTCGCTCCCCAGATTAATCGGGATTTGAAGGCAAGTTGTAAGCCACGAAGTGCGGTCTGCGCTGCGTTACGGCAGGCGTGTACCGCAGAAGAATCATCGCAACAAGCGTTCGCTGACGGTCGTGCGCTCTGGGCGGCTCCCAGTCGATAACCCTAAAGTTCTCCTCAGTACGGATGGAGACCTTGTAGGACGGGATATGGATGCCGTAGATGCTTTCCGTCGAAGCGGTAGCGCCCGTAGGAACCGTAACAGCCGGGTCCCACAGAAGCGGGTGACCGTTGAACGCCTTGTGGCGGATGCTAGCAGCGTCGTACCGCTGAAGCGTGCCGAACGCATCGGGCCTTCCGGCCGTCAGGCTATCGGCGTACATCAGGCGGTCGTAATACTGCCAAGCGCCCTGCGATGCCAGCAGAAGATAGTCCTCCGTGGCTTCGCCCTGCTGCACCGTGTCGTTGTAGAGCTTCATCAACGACCGGCGCAGTGTGATCGGCCTGTCAAGTTCTCCGCCTCCGCCGATTGCGGTAATGGCTTTGAGCTTGTTCTTCCAAGCCGCGTTTGCAGCACTCAGGTTGCCCGGCAAGACGGCTCCGCTCTGCGTAACGGAAATCAGGTTCGGCAGGTCCGAGTCAACTGAATCCGGACCCATCGTTCCGGAATCCGGGGCGCTGGAGTTTCCGAGAATGGCATAGTTGAAGCTCTCAACGAACTTCTGCTTCATCCCGGACATCTTCTGCGCCTTGATGTCGATCAGCCGACCGGCAGTGTTGTCCTGCACGTCAACGTCGGGTATGTACTCAGCAAGGGCCAGACGATGCCACGAATAGGCATACTCCAGCCCGCCTTCGACCAACTCAGGGTTAAAGTTTCCAAGGCGACCCACATGGAAAGCCGTGGGCGTGGTTGCGAACACCTGTCCGGCGAACGAATGGTGGCCAGTCACCATCTCGATGATGCGGCCAGTCCCCTTCGCGCTACCAAGCGCGTCCGCGTTTTGCATAGCCTCGACGCCGAACCCCTCGACGCCTATAGCCTTCGTGAACGAGTTCTTCGTGAACGCCGCCCACATTACTCCCTTGGAAATTAGCTGGCCGGAGGTCTTAGTCTGGTAGGTACTCCGGCTCATTATGTCCGTACCGGTGACGTTACCTACATACGTGTTACTCTCAGCCATGAGATTTTCTCCCAGTTAGATATGACGTGGCCCCCACCCCCAGGTGGAACTGCTACGCCTTCGTCTTCCTCTGCGCGTCCCTGCGATAGATGTCCGCGATGTCCTTTTCGGTTGTCGGAACATGCGTCGCTGCCGGGCTGCCTCTACGGCCTGCCCCGGCAAGTTGCGCAGCCTCTAGCGCTGCCGCCTTTTTCTTTGCTTTTGGCGAAGCGTCCTTTACCACAATTCCCCGGCGATAGACTGCTAGTTCAAGCGCGGCCTGCTCAGTAAGCACCTCTTTCGCCTCCAGAATCTTCTCAGCAGATTTCACGTCCGCTTCGATGGCTCCGGAGATTGCAGGCACAAGTGCCCGCAACTTCTGCGGTCGGGCGTACTGAGTCAGTTCCGTCCCGAACTGGCCGATGTCCTTCTTCGCTTGGTCAACCGTGGTCACTACAAGCTGCCCCATGCTCTTGAAGTAGTCGCGCATCTGGGCGAACGTATCGGCAACCAGCGCCGCTTCGCTCTCTCCCAAGGACTCCGCGAGTCCACTCTTGATGCGGTCTACGTTGAAGTCGGGAACGTCAATAACGGGCGGTGCTTCAGGCTGTTGCTCCGTACCTGTCGGGACTGGCTCAGTAGCCGCGTCCTCCGTCGGGGGCTTGTCTGAAGTTTGTTCGGCCCGTTTTATTAAGATGAGTTCCCGCTGCGTGGATTGCAACTCGTTGTATTGTCCAGCAAGCTCTGGCACAACTTTATCCCAGGCTTGCTCTGCTTCAGATGGTCCTTCTGGTTCCGGTTCCGGTTCTGGTTCGTCGTCCAGTTCCGGCTCCGGCTCCACATCCTCCACTATTTCTTCGTCGTCTACGACTTGTGTTTGCTCTTCAGCCATGTTTAGGTGTCTCCTTCTTGCGCGCGTCTAGGGCACATTTCCCCAGGCGCATCAATGCCGGGGCTAAGTCCTCCGCCAGATATTCAGAGAATAGTTCTATGTTTCCATACCTAGGACCCCCCGCTGCACTCTCGCCAGTCAGCATTAAATAAGCCGAGTGCAGGCAGTTGGAGATTTTCCGAATATCGGAATGCAGCGCGGGAATGGGGGTGCCATCCCTTGAGGTCTCCGGCTGCCAGTCGGGCGCGCGCCGGGATTTGTATTGCGGGTCGTTTCCAATATCATCTTCCGCAAATGTTCCGTCGCCCATCTGGTGTCTCCTGTTACACTAATGCGCCAAAGCTCGAAAGCTCTAGGGCCTGTTCCCGAAGATTGCGGCGGGCAAGTTCTCGCCATACATCGGGCGCAAACATCACCATCCCCTTATCGCGCTTGTGCCCGAGTTCGCGCTGGTGCTGGCAGTGAATGGACTGGGCGCGTGACACCCTCGCCATCAACTCCGTGTCCGTCAATTCTTTGGGCGGGCGCGGGTCAAGAGGCTCAATGATTCGGGCGGTATCATCCATGGGGTGTCTCCTGTCTTATTCAAGGCCAACCATGCAACGAGCGCCTTGGCGTCGTTTTGTGGCAGAATTCGAACACGCTGGACATTCCAGCATGATTGCCGCGACCTGTAAAGCGGCGGCCCGCACTTCTCTGTCATCTGTGACCGCAGGATCAAGAACCGCGCCCGCGTATGCGCGCCCGTCACTTGTTCTGGCGACGACAGAGGCACAGTATGGTCGCTGGTATATTGTGATATTGAAGGCCCACTCCATCAGGTGTCTCCTAAATCACTCTCTGCCCAGTTTTCGTTCGGACGCCTTCACGTTCCGCTGTTGACTTGTGCGAACGCTGGCCACTGTAGCTTACTGCCCTCGAATGACCCCAGCATCCGTCCCCGTAATTCCGGTTGTCCTCGTCAATGCTATTCAGGTTCATCCCCTTGTTAGCGTAGATGCGGCGGCGCTGGCTTCGGGATTCGATCTGCCGACACACCGACCAGTCGAAATGCGACCTTAGTGTGTCCGGAATAACGCTGGCCGCGCCCCGCTCTTTCGGTGGCGCTCCTGCTTCGTAAGCTTTGTGCCTACCACCACACGAACACAGGTGCAAGCCCGAATTCTCTACCCAGTCACACATTCTGGTCTTAGGGCAGCGGACGACCCAACTCATGCAGCGCTCTCCAGTTCTGCTTCGACTTCCTCGCGCTTCTTCCCGTAGACCTGAACGCCCTTGGACTTAGCGAACGCGCGCAGGTCGTTCCATGACATATCCGCGAATCCGGAAACGGGTGCGTCCGATTTTTCGTCAGGAGCAACAACACCGCCAGGGAAGATGCCAACCGGGACCGCCTCCGGGGGAACTCGCTCGCCTGTGATGGTGTGGTAGCGTGCCGAACTAGAGTGTTGCCTGCGGCTTATCTTGCGTTCCTCGTGACAGTAGACCTGCGAGATGAACGGTCCTTCGGCGGCACGAGCACGCGGGTCGGCCTTCAGAGGGACCACGGAATGCACCAGCCGCTCGGTCCAGACCTCCTCCCAGAAACCCGTGCTTATCTCGTCGTCCTCCATGCTGGCTTCAAGAAGTTCCCGGTCGCCGCTGGGCTCCTCATCGCCGGGAGAGGACATGAGCGACTTGAGCAAGCTCGTATTCACCAGCGCCGTTCGCTCGGTTATTAAGCCCTTGATCGGCTTGACCGCCAGAGTAATCATCACGACCACGGCGTCCTTAATCTCCGCGCGCGCGCGTTCTCCGGACCTGTCAATGACCTCAACTTCCGTGTCGTCTACTACCTTGCCGATACGCTCCGGATTGTGTAGTACGAACACGTCGCCTTGGTGTATCTGCCGTAATCTCAATCTTGAATTCTCTGCCATGCTTAGGTGTCTCCCATCTTCGGCGTGTGAACAAACGCTCGCCTGTTCTCGATTCGCTTAATGCCACGGGGCGTCTCCGTGTATCTTATGCCACACTGACATTCAAATTCGTGTGCCAGATCGGCCATGCCCAACACTTCAGAGACCGCATCGCCAATGGCGGCACGAACAGCGCTTTCTTCGTCCGCAACAAAATCGCTCTCCTCTATCGCCCTACAGGCTACTACCCGCGTTGGCGTTGACCTTGCCTCCACGGACACAACTATTGTTTTGCGCATGTCGTGGACCCGTGGCTGCTCTACCCGAACATACAGACTGATATCCTTGCCTGGCACGTAGCTCATTTGGTGTCTCCTATGGTGCTTGTGAACCGGTCAAGACTTCCCGTCCAGGCGCAAATCCCCTGTCGCCGCCTTGGGCTGGTTGGGGCTGGCCTGCCTGCCCCGGAGGCTGAGTTTGCTGGCCTTGTGCGCCTTCGATGTTCTCCGGGCCTTGAGGTAGCGGAAGAAGGAATTGCGAAGGTCGCCTGATGCCACATCTTCGACCATACCAGTCGTTGATTTTCAGGTGGTCCACAGGCAGTATCGAGCCTTGCAAGTAGATCAGATACTTGTCGGCAAGAGCTTGGTTCTCCGCTTTCCCGGCATCGGTCTCCGCCCGAATATCAAGGTATACGTCAAGTTCTGCCGGGATTTCGGTGGGGTTGATTTTCTTGTACTCGGCCCCCATCGGTCCCATGATTTTTACCAGCACATCCATCGTAGCAAACTTCTTGTAGAGTGACAGGAAGTTCTTTGCCACTCTCCCAAGAGAATCCGCGATTATGCGCTGGCGGTCCTCGGTTCTCGACGCCCTCGCTTCGCCGCGCTCGGCGCTTTCAGTCGCGGAAATCTGATGGGGATGGGAACCCCCGGTATCCTGAGCGTCAGACCCAACGATATGTCGCAGCGCGGACATGAGCCTGCCCCACTGCTCCAAGTCCCCTTGCGGAATCGGCGGCGGCTTGATTTCCTTCATGCCCGTGATGATGGCGGGGTCGGCGTCTACATGCCTCGCGTTGGGGTCGTTGCGCTGGGCTTTTACCTTATCCACCCCCGCGTACGTAGGCCACACAGTCTGGTACTGCGCGTGCGTGGAAACATGGCGGTCAATGTAATAGTCAATCTCCGCCAGCCGCTCAAGGGTGGGTAGGGACATCTGGACTGTCGAGAGTCCGTGTGCATCTTCCGCTTTCCACGGTCTCGTAACAAGTTTCTGGTAGATGTCGATTGCGCCGTAGGGCCACTTGCCCTTGTGGAGAAATCGACCTTCCTCCGGACCTTCTGCGGACTTTACTAGAAGCTCCCCGGTTTTGCGGTCGTGGATATACCAAACTTTCGCGGTGCAGAACTCGAACGGAATGTCCCCGGTTTCAGCAGGTTTGACTTCAGGCCGGAGGTTTTCTTCGTTGATGTTCTTCCAGCCCCAGTCCAACATGTCCTGAACTTTCTCAGACCGCTGCTCCGCTTCCCATCCGCGTTCGTCCCAAGGAACGTCAGGATCGTAGACGAACAAGTACCACGGGACCCTCTTGAGAATGGGCCGTTCTCGTTTTATCACGGCCTGCTGTGCGGCATGTTCGGCCATGTGGTTCTGAACGTAGCCGATTTCCTCCGGGTCGGCGGAACTGACCAGAAGCTCCCCGTGAACAGCCATGTGGATGTAGTCAACATCCGACTCGTTGATTTGCGCCAGGATAATGTTCTGGTTTTCTTCCTCCGCCTGCTCGACCTGAACGCCTAGCTGGTTCGGGTCAACGGTCTCGGAAGGCTTGTCGGTGTCGTAGTCAACTTCCCAAACAGTCTTGAACACCCCTATCCCAGCGCGGTCGTCGTCCCACTGCGCCTGTCGAAAGGTGGAGAGAACATCGGCGTAGTCCGAACCCATCGTGAGGTTCAGGAGTTCTCTTGCTTGCGCCTCAAACGCCTCCGCGCCGCGATTCCGCGCTTCTACCCTAGGCTGGGGGATATTGGGCAGCGCGCTGCGGTGAGTGTCCTCAAGGAGAGGGAGGAGATAATTCTGGTAGACCTTGGATGAGTTCTTGGTCGGGGCCTCGACACTGAGGAACGTGTCACCCTTCTCCGCATCTTCCCCGCGCTTCTGAAGGTTGATTAGGCCGACGCTGCGAAGAATCAGCCTGCGCCATGCCTTGACCTGCGCGTGCTCGGTTGTAAGGTCGGGCCGGTCCTCTTTGAAGTCCTTGGGCCGGTTCCCCCTGTCAGTTTGACTTGCCATGTGGTATGACTTGCCCCCTATTTCCGTCTGTATCCTCTGCGCCAGAGGTAGTCGGCTATCTGGCGGGCTGCTGTCTCAATGTACGCATGAAGCTCGGTGTTAAGGGCGGCGTGCAGCAGTTCGTGGAGTTCGGTTTCGAGGATGATTTTATCTCCCTGAACCGTGTTGATTGTCAGAATGCGCGCCAGCTCACTCCACTCCCCGTCGTATTCGCCAGGGCGGCTGACATACTGAACATCGTAGTCACGGTTTCCGAAGCGGGCTTTCATGATGGTTCATTGTTAGGGTCATGCCGGAGGTGTGTGCAGGTGCATTCGACACAAATACCATCAGGCGCGCCATGCGCGGGACAATCGTCGTGGTGCCAGTCGCCCTGCTGAAGAATCAAAACGGGGTCGCCCTTGCCGGGAACGCCGCAATTGTCCCACGAGCCGTGAGGGTTGTCGGCCGCGTTGGGCCAACTAGCACCATACACATCATAATGGGCGCCAGCATGTCCGGCAAAACGCGCGCACGGAATTGATGGACATTGAAATCGCGGAGAACCTCCCCAGACGCCATCGCGCCAGCTTGTTTGATCATGCCAACAGGTGTCCCAGTGCATCTTATTGCCCTTGAATGTCGGGCAGGGACAATCATTACGCAGCGCCTTCTCCCACTTGTCACGGACTTCCTCGTAGCTGCCCTTGACAAGATGGTAAGCTCCGGTAGTCATGTCTATGTACGTCCAAGGCCCCTCGGGCAGCTTCCAGCCCTCCATCCTCCGCCCGACAGTCGGCTTGGCAATGGACACAATGTGCTGGGGGTTCAGGAGGAGCGGAATTTCCTTACCCATAAAAATCGCGGCAAGCTCTATCAGCATTGGGGGTCCCTTTCGCTTGTGCCCCCCAGCGCCCTTTCCCATTTTTCACACAGGTCTTCGTATTGCTCGCTGACCGCAAACGTGCGCCCCTGGTGCATAGAGATATACGCATTGCCCCAGGCATCCTCAACTAGCGGCTTTTCGATGAAAGCGATGTTGTGGGGGTCCAGCAGGGCCGTGCCTTCGCGCCCCTTAAATTTACGGGTGACTCGTATCAACATCAGGCGTCTCCTATATCGCCCAGCAGATGAACGCAATACGACACCGTTCACAGACAACGGGTTCCGGCAAAGGCCCACCGTGGTCCCTGTAGTCCCTCATTTCCATTCCGCGATTCCCGCTTGTGATCGCGGCATCGCCATAACTACCAGCAGAATCTTCGCGGGCTTCTTTGGTCAAACAGTCATCGCAAACATAGGAGTAATCAGCCATCAGCGACTCCTTTCTTCCCCCCTACGTTTGCTGCTCGCACTCCAGCCATGTGCGCTCGCAGTTCGGGCATTGGTCTCCAATTCTCGGTTCCGGAACCCAATGCAGGCAATTGCAGGCGCCCTCTTTCCTCAATGACGGGAAGAAGAAACGGTGGTCGCCTGGGTATTTCCAGATACCGTGGAAGTCTACCAGTTGCGGCTTGGGTATAGCGTAGACCATGTACGGCTTCTGCTCCAGCAGTTCGGTGCTATCCGTCATTCGGAAGCTCCTTCTTCCCCCGTGATTCCGGCCATCTCTGCCAATCTCTCGGCCGGGCTGACCATAATAGGCTTTACGGCTTCCGGTGCTTCCCATAAATCGCCCCGAAGCCTCTGCCGATGAGCTACGTAAGCTGTAATCATCCGCGCCATCAGGCAGTCGTCGTAGTTGCCCTTGGGGGCGGTCATCTTATTGCGCTCGTCCCGAATATAGGCTTCCATCTCATCAACAGCTTGAGAGTCGGCCCAGTCAAACGTCCCGTCCATGCTCGCGGCTTTGGCGAAGGCTATAATCTCGCCCTTGGTGTGCTCGTTGGTGAGCCAGCCATAGTCTTGAGGTCTGTGACCTCTCAGAGAAACGTCGTCGGTTCTGACCCAAATATTCGGATATCCCCAGTCCGCAGCTCTGCCTAAGAGCAGAGGCATGACAGAGTTTGCAGCATCAGCGTTTCGTTCGGGGGCCAGAGAGCAAGTACCGTAATGATACCCAACTGCTGCGAGGTACTTGGCCCACCATGCCGGATCGTATCTGCCTCGCATCCGCGCACATACGCGAGAGGTCTCCAGGCATTCAACGTAGAGCACGTCGTAATCTGCGGTATCCTTGGTGCCCCACTGACAGTCCGCGCCGATGACATAGTGGTATCTCTCGTCTGGATGCTCCCAAATCAGCAGGTCCCCGCTTTCATTGCCATGCAACTGGTAGTCTTGGGGCTTGCCGTGGATCAGCAAATCCCCTCGCCAGACAGGCTTCCTCACGGTCTCGCGCGCGTTCTGAACCTGTTCGCGCATGAAGACCGAAAGACCACCGGCGAGAAAGGCTTCAGTTTCGTTCGCAGGAAACTGGTTGGCAAACAGGTCTTCGTCCCCGTGAAACTCTGTGGCAATCCAGGAACGTCGCCATGCTATCTGGCCCGGAGTAATCGGGCCTTGTTGGATAATGCGGCCGTCGCCTAGCCGATAGGAGTCGCCGTCTGCAATTAGTTGCTTCTCGCGGGCAGTCAGCGACTCCAAGTCTTTCCATGTGGGGACAGGCATGCTGGGGTAGAGATGTTCCCATGAATACTCAGGCTGGATGTACCATGGCAGAAAGACGGCCTCATAAGCACAAGGTCGGCCTTCCTCGTCTACTCCTCGTCTAGCCTCGAAGTACCGCTGATACCACCAGTCGCCTACTGATCTTCCGGTACTCTCTTGAATGACCAGTGTATCTGGTCCTGGGGGGACAGCTGGTAGCAAGTCGCCAAGTAGGGCGTCTGGGTCGCGCCACGAAGCACACTCGCTACAGTGGACGACTTGGATGGTTTCGCCCATACCGGGAGTTTGCCCTTCGGCGCTACCAATGTGATAACGACTGTGTTGTTCGTCGAGGTAGATTTCATGGGCGGAACTCGCTTTCACATGCGGGGGGTTTTCGACCTTCATCTGCCGGATGAGTCTGATACAATCCCTGATCCACTGGCCCGGCAAGTCCAGCTTATCCGCAATCGAAATCGCGGTGCAGCCATGCCGTATGAGAATCTGGTGCAGAAGATACAGCCGCCAGAGCAACGAACTGCCCGCTTGGCGATATTTCAAGACCCGCAATCTTCCAGGTTTGCCTTGTAGCCTCTGAAGCTCTAATTTCCGGAGCATAAGAGTCTGTGCAGGGTTTGGTATAAACGGCACCATCTTCCCTGTCTTGGTGAATATCTGCCACGTAGATGCAAAGGACGGGAAGTCCAGAATCGCTTCTTCGTCAGGAGGTAGCGAAATCGCGGATGTCAAGAAAGCCCCCTAAGAGAAACCCACCGTGGTTGCCTGCCGTCCCAAGTCAACTCCTGTCGCTCCCCGCAAACGCAAACTCGGCGCGCGAACAAAAGGCTACCGGGCTTGTCGCGGAGGGGCATTGAAGTCTCCCACCTGTGCCAACCAAGCAAACACCGGATGCGCATGGGATGTCTCCTATTCCCCCCAGGTTACCAAAACTATTCGGGGGAAATATATTCTGTGGAAATCCCCAAATCAGGAATTATGGTCATATTCGCGGAGAGGCAGAAAGCACGAGGACACTGCCAAATGCTTCATGTCCTGCCCAGCCCGCATCTATGCCTGGTGCTTGCCCGTAATCGTCAGCGTGCTCCCGGCAACCCGTGACAGCAGACACCCAGATTGGAGCCGGAAATGCTGGGTCCCAGCGCCAGTTGCGGCACTTGTAGAGTTTCTTCCCGGGGGACGGCGCTTTCTCGCCATCGCGCAAGTGGTGAAATGTACCGCTAAAGGAGAGAACCTTGGAAGGCATACTCTATCTCCAAACCCCCCAAGTTAACAAAAGGTTAGAGAGAAAATATATTCTGAACCTAACTGACGGTGGGTACGGTACTTGTTTCCTTCCAACTTACTCACTAGCTTCCTCCGGCCCTTCGAGGGTGGGGTGGGGGTGCCCAGCAGTGGGCGTAGTGGCCTGTGGCTGCTCTGTGCTGGCCTGGGCTGGTTCAATGACCATTGGCACAACGTCCAGTACAGGGGCAGCAGGGGGCAGTAGAGAGGCTTCTAGGCGCTCCAGGCGTGCTGCTGCTATCTGGGCGACATACGCAGCCCATGTTAGCGCACCGTCAACTTCGATCTTCATGTCCTTGGGCAGCACACGCGCTACGAGCATACCAAACACCTTGTCGTCCAGCGTATCGAGGTAATGGCCCTTACCATTCTTGATGCACTCAGCGTCACGGCGGGCCAGGCTGTCTAGAATGGCCTGCTGGGCTTCGCGTGAGGTGCGTGACTTGGCACCCTTGGGTCTGCCAGGGCTGCGGGGGCTGTCTTGGTCTAGCTTGGACATTACTCGCCGTTTGTTTATTCGCTGGGCCTACTACTGCCAGTCTCTGGTTTCCTTGGGTGTAATTGGCCTTTGCGATCTCTTGATCTTCCGCGATTCATCGCGCTTTGCCCTGCGCTTGAGTAGTTCCCAACCTATTAGAGCTATCAGCCCTGCTATAATCAGAGCTATCGTGACTCGCTCAGTGTTGATTATCTCAGGTACAGTAAGCATTTATGTTAGTTTCCTGTTGGAGTTGTCCTAAGTGTCCACTCTGTTGGAGATTTTCTTGAGGATTTATTTGTCTGCTGTGTACTGCGTTCTTATGTCTCCGCGATTATGGGCTTGTCTTGTGTGTACGGTCAGCGTATAATGAATTGATGCGAACATGAGACACGCTAACTGAAAGGGTGTTGATTATGAAAGCTAGGACTCAGTTCATTAAACGCGCCCGCGAATTGGGCGTTGAGGTGTTCGATGATGCCGAGACGATAGAACTGTTCGCCCCTAACGGCAAGGTGTTCGGCACTACGGGCACGCACATGTTGTGTATTGACTGGAACCGCCCGCCTGGCAGGTGGCGGAAGCCAGACGCATACCAATCGCTCATTAACGATATGTCGATGGGCCTGGAAGACGACACGGACCGCACCTAACCTACAGCCTACAGCAGCCGCCGATGTAACAACTTATACGTCTCCGCGAAATTGAAAGGGTCAGACAATGACCAGCAGAACACCAAATGAGCAGATTGTCTTTGATGGCCTTAAAGTCGAACATTCCATGAACAGGCCGCGATTTCGTGTGGGGCAACAGGGCGACGGCGACTGGTATGTTTGGGATAACCAAAAGCTCATGCGGCCTATCACAAATGAATCCTTCGTTTTGTGCTGCAATATTGCCGATGCGGCCAATGGTCTGCCTGTAGACCCTGCCACTGAATGCGCCGAAGTTGCCCAAACCTTGCTCTAACCTGCTGCCCGCGCGCCTTGCTCTGGCCGGGCGCGCCGCAATAGGCTAACAGGATCTTATGTCTCCGCGAATTACTATATGAAAGGGTGAGAAAATGAGAACACAGGGCGTTGTCCGCCACAAAATTGTGAAGGTTCACCAGCGGCGCGTCTACAACTGCCGCACACGCACAGTCGATGCCGTAGTTGATAGCATTGAACTCGATAATGGGGTAGAGTTGCGCCCAGTCGTAACCGAATGGGAGAACATAGAAGGGTACGGCGTAGATTTCGCCATTTACCGCCCCACTGCATCATAATTGACCCTTTCATCCGCGCCTAGCTTGTAGTAGTGGGCGCGGGGGAAAGAGCCAACGATTATAGAACATCCGCGAATTAATGAAAGGGTAGAACGATGGCTTGCCAATGGACCATGACGCCAAACAGCCACAACATCACCAGCGGCTTGGTTGCGGGCCAATGGTATAGAGCAATTATCCTTGGCAGCCCGTTTGACTTTTGGGTCTGCCGCAAGCTTGACCGCAGCCAAGCACGAGCAGCCGCGCTCATCTATGCCGGCAAAGAGATTTACGGGCCAGAAGACATTGACTCAGTGCGCGCATTGCGCCGACCACCAACAGACTAGGTCTCCGCGAATCGAGGCTCTAACCCGCCCGGAGCCAGGGCGTAAAAGTCGGCACAAGGTGAATCATGCAGAAGCTAAATGAAGATGCTATCAAGCGGGCTTGCGAGTTCAAGGAGTGTAAGCTATGAAACTCAAGATCGAAAGCATAGCATTCCATCGCAACGGCATTTGCGGTGCTGGATTTTATGCTGTTCTCTTTACCGATCCCGAACAAGGGCTGATGTATGCCGCCTTGTTCGACGAGCCAGGTCATTGCGCCGTGGTCAATGTGGTTTTGTTAGCCAAGGGCAATGTTGCGTTTGGAGAGAACTCTTGGCGCGGAGATCAGTACGAAAGTGCGCTACGGCCCTTAGTCGCTGCTTTTGAAAAGAGCCAGGGCTTGGGCCGCGTTGGCCCATTCTCCGCGATTCCGGAATCCGCAATCAGCGAAGCTCCCAAGGAGCAACAGCCATGACAAGGATAGAACAAGTCGTTGATGAGTTAGATAATGCCTGGGCTGATTACATGTGCATGCGCCGCACCCACGAGAAGGCAGAGCGCACAGTAACAGCCTCAATCACCGCGATTCTAGGCAAGCTATCCATGCTCGCCGCAATCAAGGGTACGGAGCAACAGTCATGACAACAGAGACAGAAAGGATTGATACCGAATCCGCGATTATCGGCGGGACAGAAACTTTGGTGTACTCGCTCAGCCTCGATCCCGGAGACGGCGACCGCATCATGGTCTATGTTGACGCAACACCATTAGACGACACCCGACGCGCCAAGCTCGCTACTCTCATCGCCAAGGCGTGCAACAGCTTCGACGGGCTTGTGGCTGCGTGCAAGCAGGCCCTAAATGCCACCGATGGCCTCATGGATTTGTATGAGGACGAGAGCCGCGCTGAGGTTTATGGGGCCGACTTAGACGCAACTTCAAAAGCGCGCGGTGCTCTGCGTGCCGTAATCGCGGATGCCGAGAAAGGAACCTAGCCATGAAAACACAAAGAGAACAGATAGCTTTGCCATTGAGGGTCGGCTACACGGAATACACTGGTGATGTCTCCGCGATTTTTGACGCGGAAGATTGGCTTGTCGCGAGTGCGCCGTTCCACGCTGGCCGCGAAAAGAGTACCGCCTACGCCCTCGGCATAGTCCAGGCGGTCAATGCCCATGAGAAGCTAGTGGAAGCGCTACGGGTTTGCCAAGGCGCCCTTCACGACCTCAGTGAACATCCGGCATTTGCTGACGATGCGCCAGAGTTCAATCGCGGGGGCATAGGATACGTCGCTTCCCAGACTGCCCGCGCCGCAATCGCGAAAGCAAAGAAAGGCGAGTGATACTATGATGAACCTAACTAAAGTGCTGGCCTGCAAGCATAAACACCTAAAGGCCCGCGTGATAGAGCATGTATGTGGCGTTAAGGCCGCAGAGATGACGAAGATTATCTGCTTGGTAACCTGTAAGAGTTGTGGCCGCGAGTGGAGCGTTGTAGAGTTTAACGTGCCGCCCATAGAATAAAAGGAGCTTGAGCCATGACAACAGAACAGCATACACCGTTACCGTGGGAAGTTGACCGCTCGCGGATACTGTGGCCAGGCACGCCCCATAAAGGAACTCCAGAACATCCCGAGTTTGTTGTGGCCCAATGCGGCGTATTTACGGGACAAGGGCCAGGAACGCATGACGAACGAGAAGCCAACGCCGCTTTCATAGTACGGGCGGTCAATGCCCATGAGAAGCTAGTGGAGATTACCGAACGCTTATACAGCCTGGTTTTAGACATAAGCCATAAGTCACGGAAATCTGCGTGCCTCGGTACTGGGGACAAGGGATGCCGCTGTATTTTATGTCTAGCCCGTGCCGCCCTAGCTGAAGCGAAAGGAGAGTGAGATTGTGCAGAAGAAGAAGCCTCTTACGCTTCCGGAAATCGCGGAGATTTATCAAGCCGCGCTCTCGAAGTGCGAAGGCGACAAAGAACGCGCCAGGGCCTGCCTAGAAGCATACTTAGCAGGATACGATCACATGTTGCCAGTACGGTGCCAAGGAGAACTCCTCATGACACAGACAGAACCAACTGAAGCAGCACTGATAGAGGCATTACAACGCATCGAGCGAACGCTAGCCCCTAATGAGCATCGCCCCAGCCCCAACGAAGCCTTCGCGCTGCGCGTGGCCCGCGAAGCCCTGGCTAAGGCAGGTGCCAAATGAACGTCTCACACAACATCAAGCGCATCCGCGAATCCCTTGGCCGCAACAAGAACGACTGCGCTGTTGAGGCTGGGGTAAGCTGGCACAGGTGGGACGGCTGGGAACACGGCCGAGGACCATCGATAAGCAAGCTGCCGATTATAGCCAATGTGCTACGCTGTGAAATCGCGGAGCTGTTCAAAGAGAGCGCCCTGGAATCTGATACTCAATAACCTGCGGTCGCCGATCGTGCTTGTAGCGCCTGCGCCTGCTGATGCGGAACCAAAACAAGCACCACCACTTCCCGATGGTTGTCTTCCAGGGCAAGGGCTTCAGTATAGGGGTGTACCGAAGGAAGATTTCGTGTTTTGCTAACGGGTCATACATAGTTTCAAGAACCACCCACGCCCCTGCGATGCCGCCCCTCGATATGTTTACGGTGCAGGGGCTTAGGTGGTGTTTCGTTGGAGGTCCGGCGAGAACCTTACTTCGTGTCGCAACTCTGTCATCGCATACTTATTGGCCGCCCTGGCCGGGTCTTTGCCTTCCAAGCAAGCCACGCACGCCTCTTGGATTGCGTCCTCTCTATGCCTGTCGGGGATAAGGCGCAATTTGGCTTCGAGCTGCGCAAACTGCCGCGCCGTCATGTGTGGCTTGATTGCTTCTAATGAGGATCCCGCACACATATTTCTGCCTTACTATGCCCCTCTATCTTAATACCACTTCTCAGCCCCCTTTTCCTTGCACCCAATCTGGTAATAATTCCGGATTTTCTCTAACTTCGCGCATCCACCGCCATACCGTTGTGTAGTGCCTATTCACCGCCTTTGCCGCATCTTTGCCCGACCAGCCGTGAGCTATGAGCCAGAAAGCCCAATCGCGGAGTTGCCAAGAGCCTCCGTATCTCATGCGCATAGCCAAGGGTTCCCAGTGGTCAACCCAGCAATCGAAGCAAATACCAGGAGGGCAATGGCCTTGAAAGCGCGTGTATAGAGCATCAAATACCTGCTTAGTGTCCCAGTTGCCCCAAGAGCCCTCTGTCTTCCAGGGGCCTCCGCAAATCGTACAAATTGTACGTTTGGCTTCCATGCCTGTGTCTGCTCCTACGCTCTCTTTGTCTCCGCGATTACGCTTTGTCCGACCCGAGAATTAGATATAGAACAATCGCAATAATCAGCCCTATCGGCCCCATGGCTGTCGGTATGGCCCACATCCAGCGGTCATAGCTGCCCCAGACGCCAAACTGTTTCAGGCCCCAGTGCCGCCCCAGCCTGTAAGTTGCAAAGCTGCACAGGCTCCATGCTATAATAACTATTACAATCCAAGCCATCTCATTTCTCCTTCTTGATTGCTGCCTGAAAACGTTGTAGTTGCCTTGCGGTCAAGCCCCACACATACAATGCACCGTTACCGTATTGGTTACGAACATCCAGCTCGCCGTAGCCGAAGCCTACGAGCTTGAACATTACGCCTCTATTTGCGGCCGCAAATCGCTCCACTTGAAAGTCCACACCAGCAGGAATGCCGCGATGCTGCGAGAAATCTTGGCCGTATCGCATCTTGTTGGCGCGTAACTTCATCTCACTTTTCCTTTGCGGATTTCTCCGCCAGTACCAGATACACAGCCGTCAGTACGATTAAGCCCCACGTAGCCTGATGGGGCCAGTTCCAGGCAATGTAGACAGTCAATACCAGAAGCGCCGCAAATGTAGCGAGGCCGATGCTGATAAGAATAGGTTTGGTCATGGGGTTTCCTCAACAGCCTCATACGTCTCCGCGAAAATGTCAGGCTTACAGGAGTAGAGTTCACCTTTAACTCCGCGAATTATCCAGTCGTCCCAAGCGATTCGGTGCACGCCTTCGAGCGTACCGATTACAAGCTCCTCGGCTGACCCGCGACCCACTATGATATCTGCGAGTGGGTCTATCCACAGGCCGCCCTCCCCCGCTCCCTGCTGCCACGCCTGGTTAAGCCAGCCCGGCCACTCGCTGTTGTCCCAACGTCGGTCCTTGGTCATTTGGAATGCTTCAATCACTACTGGTCTTTTCCGAAACTTTGCCATCTCGCTTCTCCTTTGTCTGCTTCAACACTTTCACTTTTCCGTTCTCGTATTCCCATTCAAGTCCGCAGTTCCAGCACTTATAGTGGCCGTTCTTGCTTATCTTGCCGTGGTGGCACTCGGGGCAGTCGAGTGGGGGTTTCATTTCTTGATCCGGTAAACGCGCTGCTCCGAGTGACGACCCATAGTGTCGCTGCGCGTTGCCCATCCCTCGACCATCTTGCCTTCTGTCACCAATTTTCTGACCCGCTCCCGTGTTGTTGACATCCCCATTCCCGCGCGTTCCGCGATTTCGCGTATCGTGTGGCCGGGGTCATTGGCATGTTTCACCACCTGGGCCAGTTCGTCCAGCCAGTCGTCCACCGTGATTTCCTTTGCCTTTCGAGCCATTATGATTCGATCCTCGCGCGCCTCAGGCGCTTCCAGTAAACTCGGTGGTACGCTTCCTCATCGCCGTTACGGAGAATCACCCCGCCAAACTGCGGAGGCGATACCCTGGCCCCAGCAATCTTGTGCGCAAGGCCGGTCTTGCCCTGCCAGCCGGGTGTGACAATACACCGAGCCCGGCCCCAGTCAGTCGGCTCCTCGACCGGCGTGTACCTGTGCCTGTGGCTGCGGATAACGAATGTCGGTGGAGTATCGCCAGCCCTGGCAGCCTCGATAAACTCCTCGATGAGTTCGCGCTTCGGGGCGCTGGTGTCGTAATGGCTGCCGCCTGTTCCGCCTATGTGATGAAGGGCGTGAACCAGGCAGTTCTTCGCAGGGCCGGCCAGTTCGTACCAAAGCTCCCACCGGGAATATCGCCCCGCTTCATCAGGCCGACAATCAAGCTCGCGGGCCAGCGACTCCACCTCTTGCCCACTTTCGCCATCATGCGCTCCAGTGCCACGAACGTAGTACATCGCCCGGCATTGCTCGCGCACCGGTGCTAACAGCGCGCGAGCAATCTGCCGCTGAATCTCGATGTTGTTGGAGATGAGCGTCTTGACGCCGTGGTGCTCGTTGTCGAGAGCGTCACCGTTGACCAACACGTCGAACGGCTCGCCGCGCGTTACCTCGGGCACAAAACTGTCCCAAAATTCACGCCACCACCCATAGATCGCAAGCTGAATCTTGTTGGGGGTGTACCGGCCGCCTTCGTCAAGACCAATGCCCTCGGGCGGGCAGAGCCCCATCTGGCAGCCACAATGCAAGTCGCTCACAACCACAAGGCTGCGGACGACCTGTACTTTCGGTTTTGACTTCCGTGTCATGCCTGTGTCTCCTTATGCTGGAACGTCGTCCATGAGGGATTCAAAGTAGTCCTCCGCCGCGTCTACATCTTGACGAAGGTGGTTCAGGTAGACTTCTACCCAGTCAGCGCGCATCTGGAATAGCTCCATGTCTACAATGTGCAGGTCGTGGTCTACTGCTGCGTTGTGCTCGATAATCGCGCCTTCGGATTCGTGCCAGCCTTGGCACATGAGAATTGCATCGCGCTGGGGCGCGAACCTTTGTATCATAGTCAAGTCGCCTTCGATGAAAGCATTGGACGGGATGCCGATGCCGTCAAAGTTCAAGGTGTTCAAGTGGGGGCAGATAACCGCCCAGCCTGCTTTCCATCCGACCTTCGCCCAATGCTCCGCGATTCGGATGTTCTTGTGCATCTGGTGTGGAGTGAACGGGCCGTGCTCCGCATCTTTGGCCCTGAGAGGTCCGGAAACGTATAGGATTCGGGTGTACATAGTCACGCTCCTTCCTCGACCATCATCGCGGTCTGTAAATATCCAGCCGCGTCTACAAGGTTGTCAGGCTTGTGCTTGTAGGCTTCGCGGGAGATTTTCAAGAGGACCATCATTATGGCAACGTCTTTGGCGTCGAGTGCCCAATCCGTCTTGCCGTGCCGCCGCCGCAGCCAGGCATTCCACAACCACGCAGTACACCTGAAGTCTTCGGCGGGTGGACCGTAGTCAGATTGACGGGGGCCGTTGACCAGCTCTCCAGCTTTCGTGAGAATATCCATGCGTCGTCTCCTCTGCTCCCGCGCTGCCCCTGGATGGAGAGGCGCGGTGGGTGGGGGTTATTTCTTGAGGATTAGTACGCCCTCTATCAGCAGCAACATAAACGCGATCAACATCATGCTGCCAATAAGTGCGCCGATAGCCTCTGCACAGTTATGTACGCCTTGTGCTATGCTCTCGAATACCCATTGTTCCATGATTTATTCCTTTCCTTCCGCCAATACCTTTTCGCTTAGCATCTGCTTCAGACGGATGTTCTCGTCCCGCAGTCGCGCATTCTGCTCTCGGAGGTTGGCGTTGCCTTCTTCGAGCCGCTTGTGGTCACTCAGTAATCTCCGGACTTTTTCATCAAGCGGCGCTTCTGGATGCGGAAATGCGCCATCGCCTTGTAATCCGCCATTAGGCATCGTTGTACTCCTTCACAGTTCAAGTTCTACTTCAAAGGCTGTACCTGCACGGGGAGGCTTGCAGGGCTTGTTGTTCGAGTCACGGAGGTCATACTTCTCCGTGAATTTCTCCGGGGTCCATGCCTTCCAGCGGCTTCCTGGCGATCCAGGCTTTTTGTCCCAAAAATCTAGCAAGCCGCCAATCCCGAGCCCAACATCCCCCCGATGTAAACCGGGGAAGAATACTAGTGTCTTGGCGGAAACCTCTTGCTTGTCCTTGCACAGTACTCCGTCAACCATCTTTGTCTTTGCCATGTCTATTCCTTTCACGGTTGGAGTTCTTGTAGCTTATGAGCTTGGGGCTGCCGCTGCGCCGAAGCCTTGATATTCCGCAATCGTTGGCAGATTGCTTGCCGACTACAACCCAAGGCGCGGGCGATTTCCTCTCCGGTCAGCCCCTCCATGCGCAACTTCAACACAAACCTGTCGTCGCTCGTGAACGTCTGCAACACTTTCTTCACAGCATCTTTGGAATCCGGGCTGACGTATGGCTCAGAAACAACGGTTATCATCCCGCCATCCTTCCGGGGTTGGTATCCAAACCGGCGCTTTCTCAGGTGCTGTTGTGCCAGATTCCGCATGTGCAACCGAGCGAAGTAGACTACAAAAGCGCCTTTGTCAGACTTAAATCCTCTGCTCGGGTCGTACTGAGCATAAGCGCGCCCGACAGCTTCATTAGCCATACTGAACAAATCTGCACGGTCGATAGACGAGTTAGTCCAGCGCAAGGCTGTCCAGCCGATGATCCTGTTCAGTTCGGCATCTGAAAACTGACGGTTATCCGCTACCATGCTCTTTCTTCCACATCATCGCTGCGAACAATTCGTTGTCTCCCTTCTTGGTGGCGAAGGGGTGTAATTTGGCCTTGTCTGTATATTTGTCTCGGGTTTCCTTGGGTAAGGCTCGGAAGCCCTCAAGAATCGGCCCCGCGTCGATGGCAGTTTCTTTAGGCGCCAGATCTTTCGCTATCGCGGCTTGCCGCCCGGCTTCCTGCTCGGCCTCCCTGGCAGCATCGTCTTCTATCACCCGCCGAACCCAGCCCTGGCCCCACCCGTATGTCTTTAGCTTTCCCTTCCGGAGCGAAAAGCGCCTCCATGCTCGCTGATAAGTGTTGGACGAAACAGCCTCAAGATGTTCAACACCGCCCACCCGCTTCATAAGCTCCCACAACTGGTCGTCAGACAGGGACAATACGTTCTTTTTCCCATCCCCGGCCATATCCTCAACACACTTCTGATTCCAGGCCCGCAGCCTTGCGATACTAATTGGGTCTCGTCGCTCAATGGGTGGAGGACCAATACCCCCGTTCTCGGGTTCCTTTGTAGTTGTCCCTTCCCGTCCTGTCTTGTCCCGTCCTGTCCTGTCAGCGTGACAAGGGTCTTCTGGCGTGACAGGCGCAACAAGGGTAGATGGCCACGGTAAGCCAGCCTGCTCGGGCGTCTTGTTCCCTTTCTTGGAATTACAGGAACGGCAAGCTGTTACAAGGTTTTCGGCTGTTCCTCGGCCTCCCTGGGCTCGGGGAATCACGTGGTCGATAACTAAGGAATTTTGGTTGCCGCAGTAGGCGCAGCAGTGCCCATCGCGCTCCATAATTTCGCGGTCAGACGGGATATCTTTGGGTGCTGTTGTCTGCCGGTCGCGGTGTTTGCGCTGTCGATCTGAGGCAGTGATATCAACCTGATAAGCGCCCCACTTTGTCACAGAAAGATCGCCGCCTGCGGTGATGCTGATAGCGCTGGCTTCCTGGGCAGCCGAGAGCATTTTTTCAAAAGCGTGGCGCGAGAGCCGACGTTGGCCTAATTCTTCGTCATCAAAGTAGGACTGTTTGATGCGTCCGCCTGGTTCTCCGAAAGCCTTTATCACCTGCAATAGCTTGATCCAGGCGGCGTATTGCTCCGCAGGCAGCCGCGAGGTCCAGCCGAGAAAAGCAGCCTTAGCCTCCAGTCTCAACCAGTTACTTGCCATTCTCGGCTCCTCCGAGCACAGGGTTGTCTCGCATCGGAAGCGGAGGGCTAGGCTTCTTCGTGACGCGCTGTTTCTTACCTTGGCCTGGCAGTGTCGGCCCTGCTTTATTGCTGATTAGATACGACCAGTTGTGCCTTGGGCTACGGCTTGGCCTGACGCCGATTGCGTAGTATCCAGTCATCTCTATCAGCCGGTCGGCCTCAGCTCGCGCCTCATCCAATCCGTCTATGGTCTTGATGTACTCCAGCGGCCCTGTCTCACCAACTATGGCCATGAGTACGTAGAAACTAGGCATCTTTTGCTCCTTTCGTGAACAGCGAGTCATTGAAAATGACGACTGCCGAGGGGAAGGGGGCTCGCCCCGTTGTGCCATCTGCGTGCGAGAAGCACAACCGCCCGCGCAGGAAGCGAATTTCGCCTTTCATGCAGCAATTATGCCACCATGCCGTGTCTGTCCGTGCCGGGATTAGACATACAACCACAGAACACCGTCCATACATGACCTCGCCAAGTGCCTTCTGTATCCACCGCCCAACCTGTCGCCCGTAAGGCGGGTTCATAAAGACGCTTTCGCCAGCCCATGATTGGGCCAGCCCGTTTTCTACCAACGTAAAGTGCTTGTCACACTTCGCGTTCTGGTGAGTACAGCACGGGTCAAGTGTGAAATGAAATTCGGCGTCCAGGGCCTCAAAGAGATCGGCGGGCGTTTCCCATTCGTCTGTTTTCCTGCTGTAGTGAACCGCCATACCATTCATGGGGAGTCTCCAAACAGCGGGCTGTCTGTAGGGGTGACAGTGGGGGTCACTCTTTTGTCTCCGCGACTGCTTTCAGTGCAGCAAGAGCTACAGCTTCAGGAGCAGTGTCAGCACGGGCGGTTGAGCGCGATGGTATGGTGTCGTGCCGAAAAACGGCGCTGCACCCCTGGCGGGCAGTGATGAGAATGTCCACGTCCCACCCCTTCTTCATCATCTCCGCGATCACAAGCTCCATGCCCCCGTAGGTGGTGGTGAATTGCGCAGGGAAGGGCGTTAGCGTGCCGTCAGGGCGTGTCCAGTGAGAGCCAATACAGGCCCACCCAAACGCCTCCGCGACTTCCGCATCTTTTTCTCTTGCGGACATCTTGGCCCACCGATGTTCAATCTGTTCGTGTGTCATGCTTTGTCTCCGCGATTTCGGCCAAGAAGGATTGTCCAAGTGAGCTGCCGAGCCACTGGATAACAGTTGCCGCTACTTCACGGTCCCGTGGAGTCACTTCGCCAGCGGGGTGGTTGATCTTCTCGGCCAGCATGAAGTCCAGCGTGCCGCGCCCATTGAGATTGCCAAGATAGGTCGTGTTCTGTTGTTCCCATGCCTTCGCGAATTTCCGCTCTAGGGGGTTGTTGCGGAAACGGGCTTGCGAACGTCCTTTATTCATCATCTTTCTTCTCCGCGATTAGTGCATCTACAGCAGCAGCTTGAGCAGCGTCGATGTTGTCGCCGAAACACATAATTTCCCCCGCATCTCGTGTTTCCCGGATTTTCCCGTCGCGGCATAAGATTTCGGTTATCTGGCCCTCAATGTCTCGCTCTACCGACAGAAAGCCGCAAAATTGGGCGATATGAATGCGATGTTGCGCCCAAAGCTTCACCCTCCAATCTTCACGGATCAGGCAGGCGGCTTCGTGCTGGGTTAGGATGGCCATATTGCCCCAAACACCATCTTCGCAGCGCACGTGTTTCTCCCAGAACGGGCCGATGCGGACGAGCCGATTGAGCGCACCGTGGCTGTCCCACTCCACCAGCCCCATGAACTCCATCCGCTTATCAAATTCCGGAATGTCCCAAGGGTTCATTGCGCAGGCAGCTTCCGTATGTTCTGATGAACCGCACTTGTCACATTCGCCGCTCATTTCTTCCACCTCTCCTTCAGTAGAGACCGCACAACAAGACCTAGTACCCATGCCCAGAACTTGTGCCAGAGCCTAATCATTTCTCCACCTCGATTTCCTGGGGGCCGGAACCTGCGAGTACATAATGTCTGCCGTACCATGCCAGCAGCATCGCGTCCGCCTTCCCGTCGTGGGGCTTTTTACATCGAGGGGTCTTCCGTAAATCCACAGCAGGGAATAGGCGGCTTGCTGCCAGGATGCTCCGCGATTTTGTATTGTCGCCCTGAACGTCCCGGTGCATTACCTTCTGCCATGTGCGGGGATGGACAATCACATGTGGCTTCTCGAGCGCCGCCACTATGCCCTCCCAGAGCCCGAACCCGCGACCGATGGAGAATGTTGAGGACACGCCCTGTTGCGGCATCGCCTGTTGCTTCTCAATAACCACCAGCTCAATGTCTGGAATCGCCAGGACATGGACCATCCACGCGATGTCGTAGTCTCGCTTGCTGCCCGTCTTGCCCACAGGGACCGTCTGTGTGGCCTCAGTAGCAACTTCGCCGGTGGGTAGGAGGATGGCCACGAAGCCGTCTTTGCCAGGGTCAATTCCCACTATCTTGTTCATCGAGATACCTTCCTTTCCGGGCGGAGAGAATCCAGGCTACGCGGTCAGCGGGATATTCGCGCTTCAGCCAGTCGGTGAACCGCGCGGGGTATGCGTGTGCGAAGCAATGGCACGTCCAGCACAGATGGATTTGATTCCACGGGTGGTGACGAACATGCTCGCTGCGCCCGGCCGGGTGATGGTGGTATCCGCCCGGCGTTTCGCACATCTCGCAGATACCGGCTGCCTGCTCTCGGCAATCGCGGCGCGCTTGCGCATCTCCTGCCTCTAGCCGCTTTCCCCGCTTGCCTATTGGCGCAATGCGACCCCCGCGAGTAAGATTCGCTTGCTTCGAGCCCTTTCGTATCGCGGCTTTACCTTCCAGGGGACGCCGCGTGCGGAGGGGCTTATTTTTGTCCGGGGGTTTTCCCGGCACCAGTGTCGAGTTCCACGCCGTCTTTTTCTCGGTCTTCCGTGCCATCGTTATCATCCTTGATGAATTTCGGGTGTTCCCAAACGCCGTAGAGTTTGTGCAGTTCCTCGTCTGTCAGTTGCACGCCCCGAGCCACAAGCGCGTCAAGAACGCCACACATCACGCCTATGTCTTCAGCCGACTGGTGCAAGTCCGCTTTGAGATGGTTGCGCTGAACTTTGAGTTCCCGCGCGCGGCGAACGGCCGCTCCCGTGATTTCAGCTTTTATCTCTTTCGGGTCCATCAGTGCGCTCCTTCGTGTGCT
>SDBU01000528.1_pt1 | contig 53173 bp, 83 predicted proteins | sample 2277071 | NCBI WGS metagenome assembly SDBU01 (sample SAMN10397929, study PRJNA504765) | marine sediment metagenome | isolation source: marine sediment core GS08_GC12, 126 cmbsf | place: Arctic Ocean: Gakkel Ridge, Loki's castle | collected 2008 | reverse complement strand
GTCCACCCCGGTCCAAAACCCCTGGTAAACCGTGCCAAACACCGGTTTCCGGCACTATATATCCCCTAACCCCTGTAACCCCAACGGGATAAATCCGCCGATTTACGGATTTAGGCACTTTCCTGCGGATTTACGATGATGGATAAATGAGCATAACGTCTATTTGGCGATTTCTTTGCAGTGTTTATTTAAAATCATCAATTCAAGATTCAATAACTAAATCTCTAATCCGAAGATGGGACACGACACCCCGGCCCGTCGATCCGTGAGGCACACCCTCCCCACGCTCTCCATCGGCTCCTAACGCGCTCCCGGCGATTCTATGACTCCTGAGTCATGTTCGGAATAGATGGAACCACGGCGATCCTGCCCGGAATCACGCAACAAATGACGGATCGAATTCTTTCATCTTATCTTCTATATAAGTAGCAAGTTGCGCGAAGGACTTACGCATATCATCATTCAGGTGTACTAAACGATCAAGATGTAAGTGAACCCAATTCACGCCTAACCATTCTTTGATTACATCTGGAACAATGGCGAATTCCTTATAAATATAATAATCATACTGCGGCTTCCAATCTGATATCTGTCCATGTTCTTTTCTATGTAAATCACAAAGAACTCCGATGACGCAATAGTCATTATCGAAACTCCGCAGGCAATATCGAGCCTGGTTGTAATCTCCACTTCGTAGAGCCTTGATCCATTTCCTGACAACATCTTTATTCATTATGCCTCCTCGAAGAAATTATGTTGGTATATTTTAATCTTCTTTTCAATCTCATCGGCTACTACATTGAAGTCCATAGCTCTGTCACTTATTAAATCAATAGTTGGTGCATAACCTTGTAGAATTTCCCATAAATCTGCGCCGAGCCAATCCTTTACAACTTGCGGAGGTATGTATGAAGCTCCGTAATAATAGCTAATATCACTACCTATATACCTGTGCCACTTAGATTCTTTACTAAACGCCGCATCATGAAGATCGCAAAGAACTCCATAGGCACAGAACATATTTCCAATGTGCATAATGCCGTCACACTTCTTATAGTCTCCACTTCGTAGAGCAGCTAGCCACTTTTTGATTGCTTCTTTATTCATCACTGACTCCTAGTACGAATTCAATATGCGAAGCCATCTCTTTAAAAGGCATTCCATTATCATTCCAACCAGCAATATCGCTCGCCTGTCCATAAGTAATACCAGACCAATCTATAACTTCGTCTGGAACGCTTTGACCATGTTGAAGATAAATATCATAACGCAGTAAATCTCTTATATTCCACGAAAGTTTAAATTCTTTAGAATGTAAATCACAGAGAACTCCTGTTGCACAAAATCGGCCCCTTGATCTGAGATTGCCACATATCTGTTGGTACTTACCACTTCGCAGAGCTTTGATCCATCTTTTGATAACTTCTTTATTCATTTTTAGCATCCTCCAGTTTCTTGAAGAATTTAAATCTCTTTTCAATTTCATCAGCTATTTTATTAAATGTCATATCATCGTTATCATTCATTCCTGTAACATTTATTAATATTGCTCTTTGATTAATCCATCTTGATACCACATTGGGAGTACAAACACAATTTCCTAGATAATTATAGCCATGCCAGTTATCTGGCTGATTAAATTCCTTCGAGTGAACATCACATAAAACACCAGTAGCACAAAAGGAGTCCTTTCTACGAAGTCGTCCTCTGCATTGCTTATAGTCTCCACTTCGCAAGGCATCAATCCATTTTTGAATTGCTTCTCTATTCATTGTAGCTTAACTCCCCCCTGAATCATTTTTACATTTGCTTCAATAAGATCAGCAAGGTCTTCAAAACTCATGCCTGAATCATTACAGCACATGATATCTATTTCCTGACTATTCAATTTCTTCATAAATTCTTTTCCAATCCATAGCTCTACCAGTGGTGGAGGTTCTTCCATATAACTTTGATATTGATATTCTTGACCATCAATAACTTGTTTCCATTCTTCGCCTGTTTCTTTTGCATGTAGATCACACAAAACTCCGAGTACACAGAAGCGTGCGCCTATTTTTAATTGATCTTTGCATTGCTTATAGTCTCCACTTCGCAAGGCATCAATCCATTTTTGAATTGCATCTCTATTCATAGTCAACTCCGTTATGATTTGTTTCTTTGAAATCTAAATCTACGCTAACTGGAAAAGTAGTTTGCTTTCCACAAACTCGACAAGTAAAAGTAGCATCTGCTACATATGGAAAGACAGAAGTAGTAACGCTCTTTGTCCAGTCTACAAGATGGCCAGTAATCCAGCACCATGGTCTAAGTAGAAATTTCATTTCTTTAAAACTCCTAATGGCATAGTCTCAGCCTTACCGCATCTCGTACATCTCCATAAGGCATAGACTGGTCTAGCATTCTTATGGAAATATCTTTCCCAAAGGAACTTATGGTTAGTAATCCAGCACCACGGTCTTTTCCATGTTTTATTCATTGGTCCACCCCCTTAATCGTACCTTCTTTTTAGTATATGGCCACTCCCGAATAGTCAATAACTTTAGTCCTATACCAGTTGGTTCATCTCGCCAGTAATTATATTTATTCTTACCACAGTGTTTACAGACTATAAAAGTATCATAAGTCTTTTCATACAAATAGTAACATCGCCATATCCACTTGTGGATTCGTAGAAAGCATTTAAGTTTTCTTAGCATTATTGTCCCCTGGCTCATGAATTAGAACTTGATCATATCTTCCGATTACCTCTTTGCAAGTCGAATCAAGCCATTAAGAATTCTAATCTGTCTATAGCAATCGTGTAGCGCATCATGTTTTCCAATGCCTTCTGGCATTTCTAATTCGGGATACGCTGCATAGGCAACCTCGCGCATAGCCTTTTCATCAACGCCTAATAGATCAGCCCGGAATTTACATGCGCTTCTAACATCATAGAGACGATGGTGGAAGTCGCCGTCATAAACATTATCACCTTTTAGTAAATACTTGTGAGCAGTAAGGAATGGAATATCAAGTATGCCGAGATTCCATCCCATAAGTGGCGCGGGATGATCTGCGCCAGCGTGTCTGAAAAATGTTAGTATCCTTTCTCTTACTGTAGAATGAATGTCATACACATACATTGCTACCATATGTTCTTTTGCAAATTCATCACGAGGAACTGTTGTTGATTTAATCTTCTGATAGAAATTGAATTGAGCACCAGACGAATGGGGATATCGTGCATCTCCGCCTGGATTCCAGAATCCAGTTTGAGAATCTCTCCAGATAGCAACTATTGCAACTTGCATAATCTCATCGTTCTGCGGTTCTAATCCCGTAGTCTCAATGTCAATCATAAAGTATGGCTTAGTCATGTTTCTTCTCCCGTTTATCTAATGCTTCTTGCAGATCACTAGTCATAGCCAAGATAATCCTGTGCGGATTCCTTTCTTGTTTTAATAAGCGCGTCATCGGTTCCTTCAACAGCATCAACAAGACCTGCTAATTGTTTTTCTGCTTGTTCGACATCTGTAAGTAGATCATTAAAGACCTTGGCCCTATCTTCTGGCCAATCCTTAATTGTATCTTTAATCTTGTCGCGCTGTGCTTTTGTTGTCTTAGCCTTGGACATTTTTCTTATCCTTTCCTTTTAAAAAACCAGATGCCGATGATTGTAGTAATAGGCCAGAGAAGAATCATTACTACAAACGCCAGATTAATTACAGGACTGCTCTCTACGGTTCCTGCTTCTATCTTTGGTGCAAAGCACATTCCAAATCTGACAGCGGTTAGAATATAAATCGAAGCAGAGATTCCTAGTAGGAAGTTTTCAGCGGGACTCATCTGCTCTTTCCTTATCAAGAATACATTCAACATGAAACCAATTGCCTGCTACTATGATATATTTATTCTGCATTCCAATCCTTCTTGTACAAATAACACAATCATGATCTCGAACTTCTCTAAAATACGTAGACTCTTGAACTTCAAATACAAGTATATTTTTAAGATTTGTACTCATGTTTACCCTTTCGTTCCTGTGTTATCAGTCAAGTCTCGAAAATCTATAGCACCAGTAGCAAGCAGCTCTAATGCTCTTTCAAATCCTTGTTCGCTTTTCTTAGCAACAATATGCATCATATATTCCGTTGCAATAACGAATTGATAAAATGGAAGATCATCTGGCCAGTCAATTTCTACGGCTGCTCTGCCTTCATCATCTTCATGTATTTTAATTGTAATCATTTAGATTCCTTGCTTGCGTTCATGCAGTTTGTACATCTCCATGTAATAGCTTTATTCCATATCAGTCTAATTTCAACAGGCGCATCACAAGTAGGACAAATCATTTTCTCTGCAAGCATTGCAATGACTCTTGATTCTTCTTCTGTGATATAGTTTCTATGAAAGTCGCCCATGATAAACTCCTTACCTTAATCAACGTAATAGATTTCTCTGAATTTAGCATCAGTCATAACGCCAGATCCTCCAGATGGAAATGTTACAATCCATTCTCCTGCAACAGAATTATGCGTCGTTCCATTTGTAAGAAAAGTCTTTTGATCTTTTTCTAAGCGATATGCAGTTACTTCTGTTACTTTTGTTTGATATCGCCTAGAATCGCGATCGTGAACATTCCATTCTTTGCCTTGCATAGCGATCTCCTATGCTATGATTTTAATGCCTAGAGAAAGAATACCATTAACAACGGCGATAAAGAGCTTCTTTCGTTCACGACGAATGGCAGCAGTTGCTCCAATAAATACAGTAAGAGAAATATTCTCCATGGTTGTTTCAAGTCTATCTGAAATAAACTTAGCCACCTTTCGTTTCTTTGGTGAATTAGATAGATAGCCCATTGCAACTTCTTGTGCTAGTCTATAGATTGGCTCCTTGTATTTTTCTAAAGTCTCTAACGAATCTTTCATTACAGCGTTTGCTGCATACATAATTGATTCAGCAATATCATATGAAATCTGAGTATTTGAACGAGCCTTGCTTGCCATGATTATTTCCTCTCAGTAACTAGACTGTAAATAAAAAATCCTAATCCTGCGGCGGCTATTACGGCCATCGCTATCATTGATATAATTCCTATTGCTTCCAGTGTTTTCAATGTGATGACCTTTCTTTGTAGTCATTCCAATCGGGACCATTTGCCCAATCAACTCCTATTATATAGCTATCAGGTTTGAATGGACCACTCAAAGAAAAGCTCTTTAGATAGTTCTGTCTTATCTTGTTAGCTTTCTCTCGTATTTTATCCTTCTCTATTATTTCTCTTTGTTCACGCTTCCAGTCAACGAAGTCTTTGATCGTCCAGCTAATACCCCAGCCAAAGTATGCAGTCATTAACGCAAACCAAATGAACTGAGGTGAATCTACCTCCATTATGAATCGCTGTATCATTTCCATCCCCAATACTCCTTAATAACATCTACTCCATGGCTCCATATTGGAATACTTATAACTACTATTGCTCCAAAGATCGTAAGGAAGAATAGCATATACGAAGCAAATAGAATTCTAGTCTTATTCTTTTCTTTCAAAATTGCCCTCCTTCATTAATTTATAGATCAATAGCATCCTTGTCTCATTTATCACTTGAAGATAAATATCTTCAAACTGTTTTTCTGAAAAGCTACTCAATACTATCTTCTTCGTCTTCAGCTTCCTCAGCAAGTTTCTCGCCAGACTCCTGCAAAGTTTGGTATTCAAGTTTAAGTGCCTCCCGTGCAGGCTCAGATTCACGCAAGTCTGGATCATCAAGGAGTTGATTAAGTCCATCACCAAACTTATTCAATTGAGTTAGATGCAACTTTGCTTCTATCTTAGTAACAGGTGCGCCACCGCATCCTGTAGCAAGAATAAGAATGCAAGCAGCAACAGTAATACCGATGGCAATAACAGCCCAGCGTTTCATAATGATAGTTCCTTTATCAAAGGCATAGCCACAATTAGGGCAGAACAAATGATTATCATGGATGCTTTCCGTACATTCTATGCATCCACAATAGGGACACTTAAAGTTTCTTAGCTTTTTCTCTGTCTTTAGTATACGTTTACTAGCTTCTTCTTTAGTTTCCATTATCCATCGCCTTTTTAAGGTCAATCAGATGTTCATGGAGAACATTGTGGAAATCTCCCTTACAACCCCTTTGGAGATTAACTTCATCTAGCAATCGTTCTGCTGCTACTAGAACCTTATCATATCTATTCACAGTAATTCTATACTTCTCTGCCGCTTCTTCAAACTGCGCTACCCTAGCATCGTAGTCTGCTTTGCTTTCATCAAATGCTTTTTCCTTTTCATCAAAGACTTTTACCTTTTCATCGAACTTACTGCACTTCTCATTAAAAACTTCAACAGCTAATCGGTGCTGTTCCATTTGGTGGTCAAGAGACATTGGTATTAATCCTTTCTTCCATAAGGAGTAAACTTTTGCTTGCCAGCCAAGAGAAGTTTCTTGTGAGCCTTACTGATGAAATGATTATCTTCAATTCTAATATCATTTGGATTGTTATATCTCTCTGCGACCGTGGCGTGAACAATACCATTACGGTTACACATTATGCATCTGCCTTTAGGACAAAGAACATAATTATATTCTTTTTTCAATACTGCATTTTCTGTTGTGGTTCTACCCATAACTTTTGGAATATATCCATGCGATCTAAGTAAACTTGAAGTTCCACGCTTTTTTCTAGTACTGCCTTTCTTGCTCATTTTAAATGCTCCTTATTCTCCATCAGTAGGAAGTAAACCCATCTTCTCTGCTTTCTTTTCAAGCTCTGCTAATCGCTTCTCAAGCCTTTCGATGCTACCTCCGAAGTATTGGATGTTAGAGTTAAGAAGATGGAGTTCGATTTTAACTGCGTTGATATTTGCATTTAATGCATCTGTGCTTTTAGCATATGCATCGGATGCAGCGCAGGAACCACCAGCAATTCCTAATAGGAAGGATACAACGATTGCTAATGCAAGATGGCCTGCGTCGAATCTGGGTTTATGACTCCATTTCCATTTATGATCCTTATTTGGATCCCATTTTGCCTTAACTTTATTCTCCATCTCTATCCTCCAATTTAGCGGCAAGGTCGGCGATTACTTTTTCTGCACTTCCTAATCTTTGTTCATGGTCCATAACCATGTCAGTTATCTTTGCATTGCTATCTTTCATTACATCTACAATATCATTGCCGAATTGATTTACCATGTAGAACATCAAGGCAATGACACCGATAACAAGTAGCTTCGTAGTTGGCGCTGCTAGGATTCGTTCAATCCATTTATCAACAGAGACAACTGCCTTTATTACCTTGCTACCATTTCCGTTAGCCATTTCATATTCTTTCTTCCGCAGTTGGCGGATTCTTCAAATCTCCATGCGGCACAATACATACCAGGAACGGCTTGATATCAGGATTGAATTTTAGAATAGCTTTCTTTGCTTCTTGTAGCCTATCTCTTTCATCTGGAAATGCCTTGTCATCAATATCAACATTCTTATAGAATAAAGGCTTGGCGTATGGCGTGTTATCTTTTACATAGATAGAGTACAAGACACCCATATCATAATTACTCCTTTCCTGAACCATATCCTAAGAAATAATTAAATGGAACACCTGCCATAGAATCAAGAAATTTCATTAAAACTTCATTACCTTGATCTTCTGCTACAATCCATACGGCTATCTCGTTAATTCTAATTGTTTTAATAAATTCTGTTAAGACTAATTGAACAATCCGTAAACAAACTATCTCTGGTTTATACACACATATCTTCTTTTTATTATCAAATAGGCTTGCAGCAGTATCAAATGAATCTCCAACATAATCGTAATATTTAGCAAGTTGATTATTAATTAGCGTCCAGCGTTCTAGGACAAAGATAGTTTTCTCACCTTCCTTTTCATACCTTGTCGTTTTCATTACTAGGGCTTTCGTGTCCTTGTTCTTCGCGTGTAGAGCCTGCCTCTTTATTGGATTCTTTGTCGTCGGATTTATCTCCGTCTCCATTTGGTTCTTTGTCGTCGGATTTTCCGCTTGGTTTGTCATCTGTCTCTGTCTCCATTGCAATAACTACAAGGTCAGCATAAAAAGTGCAAAGACCATCTTCTGCTTCATTGAGTTTTACAACTGGCTTAATCATGCAGTTATATTTCTTACATACTTCTCCGATCTCATCCCAACATAATTTTTGAACTGCCTCTCTTTTAAAATCAATTGCTTTTTGTTCTTTTGCAACCCAATCCTTTACTTCCTTCATTGTCATATCATCAAGATTATCTGGCATATCCATTATTAACTCCCGTAATATTCAGCATAAGTTTTAACATCAACATCGCCAGCATTAACACCCCTAGCCTTAGCAATTCTTATTGCTACTTTTATCTTTGCTGCTTCGTCTGCTATATGCTGTAAAAGCAATTCTTCAATTGCTATTGGCATTGTCTGATCATCAACTGTAATAACAACAGTGCGCGATTCTCGTTCTAATCGACTTGTTATATTCGCTGCCCATCTAGCACGTTCTTTTGCATCTTCAGCATTATTTAAAATTAATCGACGTGTATTTTTTGGAGGAACTGTTTTAACACGAGATAGCTTTATTCCAGCTTCTATGTCAGTCATTAAAGAATCATGTTGCTCGCTATCAATTATCTCAATATCAGGCCCATTATCCTGTTGAAGATAAAGCCGTTCCATTATGAAATCTCCTATGGTGTGTTGTACTTATATAAGTCTGCGACTAAACCTGTGGCGATATTGCCTGATGACATTCGGATACGAATAGCGGTCAACGCGCCATTGGCTCCATTGTATGCTCCACGACCATCAACAAAAGCAAGAGTTGGAGTAATATTCCACCACGAGCCTTCAAACATAATTGCTTTTCTATCTGATGTTTGTGCTGGATTATGTATTAATATTGACATTTGGCCTGCTCGACCAGCAGCATTTTGCCATATATTATTTGCTCCGATAGCAATTTGAGTACTATTTGCTGAATTGCTTCCAGCATATGTAGAATTATCAGCTCTCGAAATATCACATTTCCATTGATAGTCTGCTGTTTGAAATGCTCCTGCTATATTTAATAATGCCTCTGGAGTACTGGCATCTACTGGTTGAAGCAATGATAATACTAATAGCCAGTATCTTGAAGTTGAATCAAGCCCAGTTATATCAAGTGACGCAGCCGGCGCTCCTAATGAAGCAGAAGAAACTGCAACTACTCCGGCTGCGGATACTGGCGCACCAGCCAATCCAGCAATTGAAGAAAATGGTCCAGTGTTAGGATTTGGCATCTTCCTTATCCTTATCAGTAGAAGGATTCATAACATCATTGATTATAAAATCAATCATGCCTGGATCATGGATATGAATTCTCTGACCAGGATTCAGAATAAAAAGGTCAACATCGTCTGCTTCTTCTGGAAATAATTTAAAGACTTTCTGCTCTATCTTTTCAATTTCTTGCGGAGTTGCCTTGGTTGATAATTGAAAGATAACAATATCGCCGTTACTCGCAGAGAGAATAAATGGGCGATCTTTGCTAATAATTTCAGGCTCTGGCATTATTACTACCCCCATTAAGACATTCTAATTCGTTACAACCATGATTGATCAAAAGGATTTGTTGAATGCGATACCATGATCCAACTGGTCTAAGTCCTTTGCATTCAATCCCGGTTTTTAATTCTTTTCCATACCAGTCTTTTTCCATTCTGTTCCTCCACCTGCTTGGTAGCGTGATTCTAAATTTTGAATCATAGATTTCACAGCCTCAATATCATAAGCAATAATTGCTACTGATCCAGCAAGACACCATTGTTTTAATTGGTGGTTCTGAATTTTAGTAGCCTTGTTCTTTCCTACCTTGCATTCTATTACAAAAGAAAATCCTTTGTAACATCCAAGAATATCAGGAGTGCCGGCTTGCACAAATCTATTCCCGTGAAACTTCACTGCTTTCGCCCCAACGCTTTTCAGATATTTCATTATCTTGGTGACTAGAAGTTTTTCACTCATGTGGGGATTCCTCCGCATTATCTATTGGTTCCTGCGGACCCGTCACAGCTTGCGAGTGCTCTGAGCCGTGTTGGCCTAGCTCGGTGAGCCGTGCTAGTGCCTCTGCGATCCGAGGCGGCTTGTGGTCGGGTGGCTTCACGAGCTTGCCGTCGTCTCTGACATACGAGCCAGAGCCGAATTTCGCAAGGTTATTATCGTCAACTTCATTCAAAATCGGCGCATCAGATACACCGCAAGCAGATAAAGTACCAATTGTGACTACAGAAATATCAGCACATCCATCTACAATTTCTATTAAATCAATGTTATCTTGATCTTCTTTGGCTTCTAATTGGTATTCAATTTGTTCTGCTGGAATTGAAAATACAGGCTCTTCACAATTAGAACAAAATAATCGACTTTCACAATTAGGGCATTTAAATTTATTAAGTTCTCTAGCATTGACTTTAAATCCTAAAGCATCAATAGTTTCAAATGCTTCTTCGAGAATCAATGCTGCACGTAATTGCCTGACTTTAATATCTGGAACTACTGGGCTTTGCGGCGACTCCTGCCCAGCTAGTTTCATAAACCTTTCAATACGAAGTTGATGATTAGTCTTAAACTTTGCAGTCATATTAAACCCCTATGAAGTCCAAAGCTCTATTGCCTTAGCAACAACCTGCTTTTCAAAATCATCTTTCGGAAAAATACCAGTATGTTCTCCAATGTAATCCATTGCATCTTCTATAGATATAGTCATTCTATATTTCTTATACCAAAAAGATGCTTCGACAAATAATTTTAGTTCTTTTCCAGTCATATTAGAAAATCAAGGCTCCAGCAACACCGCCATAAACAAATGACATGATAATAGCTATTGTACACATTCTAGCATATTTAATTATCTTTGGTTTAAGATTATCAAGAGTATCTTTATACCAAAGCAATTCCATTCTTAGATCAAATTCTTCTTCATTAGTCATCTTTAACTTCCTCCCTAGGCGGACTAACTCGTGCAGGCTTAACAAATGCTAACTCATTAAAGAAAACATCTCTCGCTAGAACCTCGTGAACTAGCTTTCTGAATAGTGCAGTTGAGTATTTATGCGATTTAGATTTATAGTTAATTTTAAATCCATCATGTACATCCCATCTATCTCGCCTGCCTACTGGCTCGATTCTTATAGTACCTTTCTCTATATTTCTATTTAGAATATTGATTATATGATCTGTATACATTTCAGATGGAATCCATATACCATCTACTGAATGCCATAAGTCTGAATTACAGATCATAAATTGAGAACCCTTTGCAAGCGGTGGCTGATTGTCCTCAAGTTTAAATTCCTCAATCCATCTAGGTTCGCCTGCTCCAAAACGATAGCCAGCTATAATGTATTGAATTTGATATCTTAAATCTCTTCTGAATCCCGGCTTCACCCTATAGCCTACGCCATGATAACAGTCATAGAAATCAAATCCAGACGTTGGTGCATATAAACCTTTCTTATCATATACAGCATATGTATTCATATTCTCTGTAGTTATTCTGAAATCATGTTGTGCGCCTCCAATTACTTCTGTTTCCCAGACTCCAAACGTATTGAATGTTGGAACTATTGTTACTGGTGGATTTTCTAGATAGTTTTTGAGTTTATAGTAATCTTCGGGATTCATTACTCACTCCTGATATAATTTCTAGTATGTGGTGTATCATTTCCTCTCAATGTTTCTTCTAGCTCACATAGCAATACCTCACAGGACTGGAGCAAAGCCGATTCCTTTCCCATCAAGGTATTTCTGCTCATATCTGAGCCACGCTGTCTCATAAACAATGATTTCCTCAGCTTTCTAATCTTATCATAGCATTCAAGTGTTTCGGTTATAGCATCTGTAAGGCTCATTGTTGGACTCGCCATGGTTATCTCCTAGTTCTTTGACAAAGCTGCATTCAATGACTTATTAGAGCTTTCAATTGTACAAACCAATGATTCTGGTCCATGCAATGCAATAAGCGGAGCTAGGTGTTCATCGCATGACTCAGTATAATCATCATAAGGATTTCCTTCAACCTTTGAAATAAACCATGTTGCATCTTTCCCGCATGGAATGTGACAGCAAAAATTCTTACCACTAGGATTGTTATGAATGTTACGCGGCTTATTCTCTGCCATGACTAAACCTCCAAAGAAGATTTAATTGAAAAATCAGGAAGAACTCCATGCTCATCAAAATACATTAGCAATTGCTGATACAGATTTTCACGTTCTTTTTCGGCGCCAGGACATTTTTCAATTGCTTTATCAAGAGCGTTGTTAATTGCATTGTTTAGTTCATCATAAATTACTACGATTCTAGTCACTTTTTATCTCCTTAAAACAACTTCGGCTGTTCATATTTCCTTTTCTTAGGCTTCTTATTCCATGCAGGGCAAATATCTGTCAAGTGTTCACAATAATCGCATAATGGCCCTTTTATTGTTCTTGGATAATCTTTCCCATTACTATCCTCATACATCTTTCGTGCTGCAAGAATTTTATCTGCAATACTTTCAATTACCCTTAGCGTCTGCTCAATTTGATCTTCTGTAAATCTAACAGAAACTCTTTGGTGGTGAGTTGGAAATTCCAAAGTGGCTGTAATATCTTCAATAGGAATATCATGTAAATCCGATTGAACTTTAGTGTAAACCTGTAATTGGATATCTTTCTTAACCCAAACAGCTTTCTTGGGTTTTCCCATTTTATAGTCTGTAATCTCTAATTTATTTCCATCATCCCAGATATCAACCCTGTCAATGAAGCCGAAGATTCCAGGGAGATTGTGAAGATCGAAGAAAAATTGTTCTTCTACTGAGTGAACGCGAATGAAGCGATCAATATGCTTGGCGATATATCGGATGGCCTTGATGCCGTTTTCCCAAAAGCTATATGGTAAATCGGTTGGATCGTCTTTCTTGTTCTTGGTCCAGACATACATCCAGAGCTTTTCTAATGCCTCAAATGAGTTCTTGATTATGTCATGGTCTTTCCAATTGCCGCAAGTTGATTTGAGTAACAACACTTGTCGCCCATAAATCTCAAGAACTTCATGTAGATATGTTCCATATCTTTGAATAGCGGCTTCACTTCTTGTATGTTTCTCTGGATTGATATATGCGTGAGTATATTTCCAGGGGCACTGTTGCCATAATCGAATTTTAGATACGCTTATGTGGTCTGGTACATTTTCTTTCGCTGTTGATTCTATTGTATATGAATCTAAATCGAATGGATCAATCACCCCGAGAATACAATTATTACAGACTTCAGTTACTCCAACATGGGTAGTTACTTTATTAGTTGCAAAGTGCCTACGATACATTCCGTCCCAGGATATACATTTTGAGTTTTCGCAAAGTTTCATGCCATCCATCCTGAGCCACGACCACGAGATGGTCCAGTTTTATGAATCCACCCAAGTTTATTTGCTCGGGTCAATGCTGCTGATAACCATGATCCGCTTCTCCATTGTTTAGGTATTGGCGCTTCTTCAGTATCTTGTTTTTCTAACCATTCTTCTATTTCTGATCTCCCTATTGGCCTAACTGATCCTCCGAGTTCATAGATAATCATCTTTACCATGCGTGCCATTCGGACAACTATTTTTTGTCGTCTTTGTTCAAATGATCTTGTTAGTCTGCTCATTAGTAACTCCCAATCTTCCAATCTTCTGGACGTTCAAACCATTTTGCTTTACATCTATGGCAACCGCATCTTATTAGATCCAATTCTGTTTTATATTCTATTTCAGTGCTTTCATATGGAGTTGATTTAAGAATTAAATATGGATCTTTTTGACCGCATTTAGGGCAGTTCCTTTTAGAGATACCATCACTGTCTACTGGTTGAACAAAAATCGCATTCCAATTAAACTTCTTCTTACGACCAAACAGGATAAGCCTTGCAAGTTTGAAAAGCATTCGTATCATATCTTTCTCCTTTTTAGATGATCCGCAGGAAGGCATCGAACCTTCATCTTGGGATAAACTGTCCCCGCTCTAGCCGATTTGAGCTACTGCGGAATAATTTCCTCAGTACCATTACTGTGTAATTTAAACACATTGATGATACTATCTTTAATTCTTTGTTTTTTATCATTGCTTAATTGCTGTCCTCTTGTAAAGAATTTTCCATTACATCTACGACTGCATAATGTAGCGGTTTTGGAAGAAATAATAAGATGAGTTAATCTGCGTTCTTTTATAAAAATTATATCACAAAAAGGACAACGAATTCTTACCATAGTTCTGCCACCAGCATGATGAGAACTATGTTCTTTACGAGTTTGTTTTTCTAAATTTTCAAAACGATTATCACGTTTCTTCTCATTTTTATGATGAATTAACTCATCTTTATTTGGTATTTCTCCTGTATTCATCCACCAAACAAGTTGATGCTCATAACAATATTTTCCTCTATACCGCATTCCGGGGTAGCCATCAGGAGCTAATACTAATTCATATTCACCATTTCTCATAGCTACCCCAGATTATAATATTGGTGGCCGAGGCGGGGTTTGAGCCCGCACGCCCATTAAAGAGCAACAGATTTTAAGTCTGCTGTGTCTACCAATTCCACCACTCGGCCAAGATTGATTCTAAACAAGATTAGCTAGGCATTTCCAATGAGCTAATACTTCTTTGTGTACTGAGTCTGAATCTTTTTCTGCAAGAAACTCTTTAGCCGTCTTTGCAAGATGTTCTTTATTTTTTTCAATTAGCTGCTTCCAATTTGGAAAATACTCATCATTCAAATACTGAGGATAAAGCAGCTTGCTATAATCAGTAATTGAATACCCATGTTTGAAGTGCCTTGTTCTACGAATAAAATCCATATCACCACAACTAGTCTGAAATCCAGTTGCGCCAAGTTGTCGAGCAATATAATTAAAAGTTGCTTCCGCTGCAATACTCATTGCATAAGGACAAGTTCCATATTCATGTTGTCTTTCTACAAGCATTATAATAAAACTTGTTAATTGATCAATGTTCTCAGGCGTGGGCGTTGTAGCATTTCTTAATTGTTCTTCTGTTGCAGTTGCAAAATTAATATCAGCCATGATTTACTCCCAAGAAATAGTTGCTAGTTCAAACTGATGCGTAACCTTATAACCAATCTTTGTTAATTCTTCTTTTACTGGCTCAATGATTTCGCTAGAAGGAACTGCGATAAAATATTTACCACTATCTGCTGCCTCTGCCATTTTTATATTCAGCTTATTCAGATAAAGATTGACATTTCCTGCAATGGACTTTCTTTTCATTCCGTTTGCATGAATCAAATTACTAGTACTCATGGTAATGGAACTCCGTAAGACTCTTGGCCACAAATAACGAGTTGCTCTTTAGCACGAGTCATTCCAACATAATACATTCTTCTAATTGCATTCATTCCTGCTCGATTTCCTAGTGCTTCTCTTGCTGCATTAGGAGAAACTCCAGCATTTAAGAATACAACATCGCTTTCTCCGCCTTTTACGCTATGAATTGTTCCAACTGTTAGCTTTGGTTCTGTTGTAAGAGCTTCTTTTCCTCCATTATCACATACGGACATTAAATAACTAAGATGCTTTCGCCTTGCCTCTACACAATTTAGATAATATACTTCTGGATTCCTAGCCAATGCAGATTCGATTTGGTGACCGAAGATATATTGCATTGTCGGATTATCAATAATCAAATCTGGAGTATCTTCCGCAAGTTTCTTAAATCTTTTCTTAGTCCCTCTTGGAAGCCCTCTCAGTGGATCAATAAATAAATGAACATCTTCTGCTGTCCATTGATCTGGCTTTAGGTATCTTAGAAATCGTTCAATTAATGATGTTCCTCTACGTTTTGCCAAAGGATTCCATCTTCCTTCTACTCGGCGATATCTATTACCGAATGCAATTCCTTTTTGTCGTAGCTCAAATAAGATTTTATTCAATTGATAGTTGCAAGAAGCCAAAAGCATAACACTCTTACCGTCTTTGACTAGCTCCTGCGCTCTTTCAATTATGCCATTTGTATCTTGAAGGAAGTTGTATGCGTGTCTATTCACTTCGCCTTCAAATTCTCTTGGCTTATAAACTGCATCGACTCTATCTTGGATATTTCTAATCCATGCCAATGCGAGTTTGTGTACTGCGTTTGGAACTCTGTAGCTTTGATCTAAGATCGTTAGTTTGTCTCCCTTACCAAAACTTGATGGGTCTGCGCCCGCCCATTCATATAAACATTGGTCTGGGTCTCCAACCATAATAAATCTATAGCCAGTCGCTTCTCCCCACTTCCGTACAAGAGCAAATTGTAATTTACTAAAGTCTTGCGCTTCATCACAAAACAGAACTGCGGGGTTGCCTGGGGCGTTAGGGACAGACTCCAATGCGATTTCGATGATATCAGTGAAATCTGGTGAGTCATTTTCTTCCTTAAACTCTTCAAATTTTTTAGCAAATCCAGCGATATGGTCGGGCCATCTTTCGCGCGGCACCATTCTTGATCTTAAAAGATTATATGCTTCAAAGACATTTCCTGATTTGTTGATTCTGCCTGCAAAATTGTCTTCTGAGTCTGAAACCTTTGGAATAGAAAAAGAATCAGACACCATATTGTTCCATTCATCTACTAAATCTTTGCTCACTTCAAGTATCGTTGGTGCTCCAAGTGCGCGATAGGCCAAAGCGTGTAATGTTCCGATTTGTTTTTCTGGAATTTCTAAATCTCGATTAACTAATACCCTAGCTGCTGCGCGCGTCAGACTTGTGCAAACAATCTTGTGTGCTGGGATATTTGATTTGATTGCTCTTTCAACTTGTCGTGCCAGCCATGTTGTTTTTCCTGTTCCTGGTGGACCAATTACGTTAACTTCCATTATTAAAACCCTTTACCTTCCGCTTGCTTCATTCGCGTTCCTTCGTCCCAGAAAATTGATATTGTAAGTCTTCCATTATTATCCTTCTTATCTCCGCAAAGCACCGCATATCCATAATCTTCTTTTAAAATCCTTGATATAGTCTCCATTAGTTTTGGAAAGTCATGGCACGGTTCAATCTTGAAGTTCAAACGCCATTTGCCTTCACGACACTGCTCTGTTATGGCTAAATGAATTTTACCCAATATAGAATCTTCATATTCAAGCCATTTGAATTGACTATCTGAAAGTGTGCATGCTTCATTTGCGTTAAGCATAACAATTATTCTCCAAGTGTGAGGCGATTTACGATATAAGGTGGATTTAGGGAGTGCCTAAATCGGCGGATGGCTCTAAACCACCCGTAGCGCGCCCTATACTGGTTCTAATTTAGTCGATTTACGATATACGGGGTCAACTGGAAAAAAGATGTTTTCGCTCCCCATATACAGAGCGCCCGGCGAGGTCGGATCGGTGTCGTGCCGGGCGCTCTGGGCCATACGAAGAACATTCAATCGTAAATCCATCGTAAATCCACCCTAAATCCATAAATCGCAACAAACAACCGAAGGATTTAAAACTTATTAATATCGTCAACAGATATACCCCAGACACTTCTTGTAGTATTTACATTGCTTTCCTCGTCTCCGCATGCAACTATTTTCTTTTTCGCTTTATCTTTAGATCGCAACCATTGTGCTAATTCTCTTTGGTTTACACCTCTAATTCCCAAGGCTGTTCTAACAAAAGTACCAAAGCTGAGTAAGCTAAACCAAAGATGTCCGTCTTTAATAAATGAATCTTTAATTGGTGCTTTTTCTTTTTCTTCGACCCTTATTGGCTTATCAATGGAATTAATAAAGTTAGACAACCATGAACTATATTCTCCATCGACTGTTGCTTCTTTACCTGGGTCTAAATCCTCAACTAATGCAAGCACTTCGTCTATATGTTTATTCCATCCTGTTGTATTGAGTTTAGTTAATCGTATTCTAGCTGTGTCTGCTATAACTCCAGAGAATTTCTTTTGAGATTCGACTACCGACCATCGTAAATTGATCGGAGTTTTTTTGCCTTGTCTATCACTGACTATGAATTGCCATTGGACAGGATCGCCCATGATTCTTCTGATATCTAGTACCTGCACCCCTAACTTATCGGATAAAGTCTGGAGTCGCATCATCCTATCATCTTCGTTTTCAGGTTCTTGTCCTGTTCCCTTTTTTGATTCTTCTGTTAAGCAATAGTCAATGACTTTTTTCAATTCCGCATCTGGCATCGGTGGATTGTTTTGTGCATTCCATTGTCCTAGTATCGCAGAGACTTCATTTCCCTTTAAACCCATCTGTGTATATTTACCTGCGAGCTTGAGCGCCGCCATGTGTCGTTGACCTTCGGAGAATGATTGACCTATTTCTTGCGGTGCTCCGTCTATCTTTGCTTGTTCTGCTAAAACCTCATTTGACGTTGGTGTTGGTGATTGCGACGGTGGTTTTCCTGTAACCTCTGGCTCTGAACCATCTTGAAATTGTGTAAAGTGACCTTTTTCCGATTTAGATTTTTGGTTTCCCTTTCGGCCACTTTTTAATTGAGGAATCCAAGTCTCTGGTAAATCGGGTAATTTTTCCCATGAATCAGGTAGCTCCTTTTGCCAAGTATATCGCTCGCCATTGATATGAATTGAGGGCTCTACTACAATTTGTGATCCGCTTTTTCTAATGTCTACGGCAATTTTATCTACGCTTGCCTTTGTTGTAGACTTGATTTCTTTCGCATCAAATGGGTCTAATTTGAATACAACATGACCTCCACGAGACGATTTTTGTACTGGTGGGTGGATATTTAACAGATGCAAGGCATTTAAAGCGCGTTCTAGGTCATCATTTGCATCAAAATCAAGTACAATGACCTCTTTTGGCACTGCAAACCCGATATTGCCACCTTCTTCTAGGTGAAGCTCTAATTCGGATGCAATATACTCTATATCTACTGCGCTTTCCTTACGTTCTGCTGGCAACTTGGGCCAACTCTTATCTAATGGTCGCTTGCCTGGCGCGGGGGTTTTAGCCCCCGGACCAGACAAACGAATCAGATAAAATACCCACTCGCCGTACTTAGCGAGCAAGTTGTTCATAATTTATCCCTAACCTAATCTTCGTTTTGGGCGCTTGTATTACCACTTGCACCCGTTTTGACATGTCCTGAAAAGCTCTTAGTATACTTCTCAATATACTCAGCTTCTTTGCCTTCAATTGCTCCTTGATTGGCTAAAACCAACTTTGCATATGCAGTGCCCTTTTCGTTCTTCGCCTTTTCAAGTGAGAATTGAGTAACAATATTCTGCGGAAAAATACCCTCAGAGAGAAGCGCCGTAAGGTAATTACGAACATTTTTCAATGAAGATGGCGAGGCAGTTACGATCATCGGAAGCAATGATCCCGGCTGCAATACATAAAGAACGTGACGCTTTTTACAAGCCTGTCCCTTGCCCTTTAGCGCGGACTCGAATTGTGCAAAACCACAAGTATCACAATCACCACCAGGATTGCCAGTACCCCACTTTGCATCCTGGCTAAAGCAATCCGGTTGCGCGCCTTCTGCCACGTTATCTGGGTCTTCAAAATAGGATCGAGTGAAGTTATGTTTGATAATACAGCCGGTGATTTCCTTTACTTCTTCATCACCGGATGACGTAGTGATTTGGAACGAAGTTGCACCGCCAGACGGATTTTTCGCACGCTTCAAATCACTAAATCGCAAACCCTCGTCACCGAGATTTGCTTCAAGTAGGGCACCGATATTATTACCCATGGGCGTGATAAAACCAACTGCACTTTCGCCTTGAACTGCGGGTAATTGCTTGCTCTCTGTATCTTTATTACTCTTAGCCATGACTAATTCCTAGAGTTAGTTATTGTGGAAGTTCTTCTTTGCCATAACAATCAAGGCAAGGCATGCCGGGACCGCATTGACAAACATCAGGCCATGATTTATCAGGATGTGATTCGCATACCCAGCCGGTACATTCACCATCACATTTTGAACATTGTTTGGTAGCAACCATTAGAATCTCTTTCATTAGGATGAACGGACTTTGATATTTGTCTTGATACTATCTTCAAAGAACTGTTCCCAATTTTCTGGCAGCGGTTCATCATTCTTTTTTTGCTCTCTTGCGAATGCGCTTAGAGTAGATGAATTTGTGCCCCTGGGTGCCATTGCAGATAGACCAATTGAATCTAAGTATTCTATGATATCTTCTTTAGTTTTCCCTCCCTTGTATTTGACCCATAACTGCGTGGTCATATAAAGTGTAAATCCATGGAGCTTAATTGAAGTCATTCCACTTTCGATGAAATGGTCAATCAACCTGTCTTCCATATTTCTGATATGCGCCTTTACATCGTCTAGCTCTTTTTCTAATACCTTGCGTCTTGTTTTGTGTTCGGCATACTCTACCATTAAATCGTTAACATTCCCTAGCATTGATCCTTGTGGTGATTGAAAATCTAGCTTGTCTATATCTACTTCATCAGACATGCTGTAGCTCCATAAAAAACTCAACCAAGTCTTCTCTTTTCTTAAGACCCTTCTTGATGTCTTCGTCAATAGTTTTTTTCATCCCAAGATGATAGAAAATCACGTTTCTTTCTTGGCCATATCTATACAATCGTTTTCGTGCTTGTATATATTTTCCCAATGACCACCCGGTAGAGTAGAACACTCCAATCCTTGCTTTTGTAAAATCAACGCCCTCGCCGCCAGAATCAATTTGGACTGCAAGCAATCCGCCCTTTTGATTCCAATTATGTCTTTCGTCGCATCTACCGCTGATTTCGCTAATCTCCCAACTTAATTCTTCTGCTATTTGCGCCACTACCTTTAGGTCATGTCTGAATCTACAAAATACTACAACTGGTTCGTTAACAGGTAAGTCTTGGACAATTTCCTTTAAAATTTCTTTCTTAGAATAGTCCACAATCTCAAGTGTATGTTTCTCAGTGCCAACTGAACCGCCTGTGATTTGTTGCAATCTTAAAAGTTTTGCCAATACATTTGCTGCGCTGACATTTACCCCTCCTAAATCGACAATCAATTCACTATTTAATGTATCATAGATTTTTCGTGCTGACTCTGATAGTTCGCCCCAAATCCATTGATCCAATGCCTCTGGCAATGTTTGAACATCTTCGGCTTTAACTCTAATAGAAATTGATTGGAATTTCTCTTTGAATTGCTTATCATTCTGCCAACTAAGAATTTGATATCCTCCAAATCCACCCATAACCGCATATTGCATACGAAATTTAGTGAAATTCATTCCGAAGATATCACGATTAAGGAAGCGATAGATACCAAATGCGTCCAATGGTGAATGCGGTAATGGAGTACCACTCAATCCAATACGTTTTGGAATGTTTGGCCCAAGTTTTGCAAGGAATTTACTGGCCTTTGCCTTGGCCGACTTAATTCTATGAATTTCATCAGCAATTATCACATCAAAATCAGCATCCTCGATTGCGGATTTTAATGGCTCTCTCCATATCGAATCATAATTTGCTATTACAACAAATTTTTGTCCAGTCATATCAGCCTGGACAAGTCCTCGCTTTAATTTTATTTCTTTCTTTACTGTAGAGTATTGATCTAAAAGACAAATTCGTGGTAATGGTAGAGCACAATGCTTATCGAATTCTTCATCCCATACTGAAATGACTTTCTTAGGACAAATAACTAGAATTTTCTTATAATCATTGTTTCTAATAAAATCAATTGCTACTTTTGTTTTGCCCGTACCCATGTCGAGCCATAGGCCACATCCATCTAATTCCTCTATTAATTTCCTTGCTTCTATTTGGTGATCCCACGGAGGGTATTCTTTTGTAACTCCATAGTCATTAATTTGCAAAACATTGGCCATGGTTATGTTTTTCCCTTAGTTTGATTAGTTCTGATTTTAATGCGCTTCTAAAGACTTCTGAAAGATTTGGGATGTCTACATCTGCATTTTTCAAAATCTCTTTAGCTATATCAAATTCACGCTTATCCTCTCCATCGCATAGAAAGCTAACTAGCTTTCGTTTGGTTTTTACAGTATTCATATCTTTTCTTGAAATAAAGAATCCACCCATACGAAACGGGTGGGATATCTTGGTACGCCTAACAAGGTTACCGAGGGTCGGTGCGAGGGACCATGGGGGTGGAGTGTACCACAGTTCCGTATGTATGCAAACGGTTTTTCCGGGCAGTTAGGGGTTGATTCCGACTCGTTTGGCGGTACTATATGTATAGGACACGGCCCACCCCAGCACCCGCCGACACCCGCCAGCCCGGGGGGCCGGTAGGGTGCCTCTGGGGCTTTGTCTATTGACCGTGGCGAGCCTGCCGGCGTCGGTGGGACTCACAACCCACGGAACCCAGAAAACAAAGAAACGGAGAATCAATGATTATTCAACATTGCAAAACCTGCGATAAAACAACAAATTGGAAAACCAAAAAGGCGCTTTTGAACACACCTGTTGACGGACAAGGAAATAGAGCATACAGTAAATACGACGGCGGATCACTTGTAGCTCAAGGAATTACTATTAGTCGGCGTGGATTAGCCAAGTTGGTTAATGTAATTGCTTGTACTATTTGTGGACGTTCGATTGGCCTCTAGGCTGGGAAGCTCTGCATTGTGCAGGGCTTTCTTTCGTTTTCGGAGAATCAAAGAAACGGAGAAAAACAATGTCAATGCAATATGAAATGCATCGTCTTATCAAGGACTCAATTTTAAAGACATTACATGAAAACTCAGGAGGAATGAAAGAACTTGCATTAGTTATAGAGATTTCAAAGGCTTACTTAAAAGAATTTGGGCTTGTCCTTGTTGGTCTTTTTGATGATATGCTAGATGAACTTGAAAGGGAAAACAAGATCGGAGTTTTAGTTTACACTTGGCATATGTCAGAAGATGCCAAACGCGAAAAACGATTCATCTATACACCTTAAAGGAGAAAAGTCAAATGCCTAAATTCACGCTGTTTTGGATAGATGGAAAAAAGAAGTCTCAAAAACAAGGAACATAAAATGAAAATGCTAGAACTTTGCGAACAAAACAAATTTCCATTTGAATTTACATGGTCCTGGGCTACTGGGCAGGGCTGCGGAAGATGGTTTGCTATAAGAATAGAAGGCAATGAACTTGTCACTAGAAACGAAGAAGGGAAAGAAGTGAAAATTAGTATTGATCCTAACAATGCTCACCATGAAAGAAATGATGATTATACCCTTGTAGAAAAGGAGGAGGCATAATCATGCTTGCAACACCAAAAGAGATCGTCAATCTAGTAAAAAAGAATGGTTTGCATATCTATATCCACGATGAACTGTTCTTCGGAAAGATTCTTTTGCTTAACAAGGCCATAGACGGAGAGGGCTTTATCACATTTCATACCAAAATGCATTCTGCAAATAAATGGTCTGCTTACAGGCAGATAAATACCGAAACGTTTTTGAGCCTTTTCCATTTCTTTGTAGGCGATGCTCAAAGACAGTGTACTGTAATAAGCGAGGAAGAATTTGGTCGCAACCAATACTTTGGAATAAAGGTTTAATCATGGAATTCGATACGCGACTTCTCGTTTTTTTCAAACCAAAGCGTGGTCAATATCGCAGAACCAAAGAAGAACTAAATGAGGGTATTCCTGAGATTCCTCTTTTCATTCAATACCGCCTCTGGAATGGCGTCGATAAAGTCGAAGCTCTTTGCGTTCACAGTTGCATGATTGATTGTGAATCAAAATGCGTTCACGGAAAAGAATCAATGTTTGTTGCAACTGGCTTGCATAGAGGAGAAAACCGTGCAGGCAAAATGCTGAATATCTTTGATCAAATGCACAAGGAGAATTAGTCTCATGGGTTATTACATTCAAGGTCCAGCACTTCAAAAAGCAGATTTCTTGGTAAGAGAACATAAAGGAGAAGAGATTGATCAACCCCTATTCTTTGAAGAAGTAGACAAAGATAAAGCTATAATTTGTGTAGTGTCAAATGGACCATTTGATGCTGCGGGCTTTGCCTTTAATGCACGGGAATTTCAGGAATTTTCCTATCCTGATGATCCTCGTCCAAAAAGATGGGTTCTCATTGATCGAAAACTAGCTTGTGAATTAACTGGCTACAAAAAGAATGAGCATCTGGACGTAATGTAATGGCACGTAACAAAAAGGACGAACTTGCAAAACAAATTCTCAGAGAAATCTGGGATTGTGGCTTACAAGAAAGATTTGAATTCTGGGCAAAAACCGTAAAGAACCATCGCTATATGTCTGCAAAAGAAATGGAGGCTTTTTGCATAGCAATACAATTAGTTAAATCTTTAATTCCATATCGAATTCTTATGGATAAGTCACCGCAAAAACGATTTTCTGAATGGTACAAGGAGGTACAATGATTAAGAATACACAAAAACTTAACTGTATTATTTGCGATGAATCAAACTTCGCTTCTAAAGATGATAAACATCTTAAAGATATTTATCCCTGTGGAGTAATAATTCAAGACGGAAGATGGGTTTGTTCTAAAAAGTGCTGGGAAATTTACGTTGACACCAATGCATAATAAGGATAAATATCATGGCTAATCATGGGTTATACTACCACAAAGCCTTTTAGGGACATTTTTGGGGAATAAAAATGTCAGAAGAAATACCAGCAGGATTAGTATTTGATCAACCAATAAAAAGGGGTCGTCCGCCTGATGGGCCAGATGGAATGAATAAAGCAGCAAGGCGTAAAAAGAAAAAGGATGATAAAGCAGAAGAAAAAGCAGATTTAGAAAGACCACCTCAATCAGCCCATATAAAAAGTACAAGCTATAAAGGTCCGGCTACTCCAAGAGCAGAAGAAAAGAAAGGAATTTTTGAAGGAGAAAAACGCGCAGTAGATGTCGCTTTTCATTGGAGCGATGTTAAGCCGGCGGGGGAAAAGCAATGGGTAATTGATCAAATGCTACGCGCAATGCTTGGAGGTCTAGGCTATCGAGATTATAAAGAACAATATAAAAAAGAATGGGATATAGAATGGGATCAAGGCTCTGAACCAGAATGGGAAAATGAAGATGAATACAGCGAACCAGATGATAAACAGCAAGAATACGATGAATCAGAAGATGCAGATTCTCCGCCAGGAGATGAAAATAATGGCGAATCAGATTCTGGATCAGATAGTAATGGAGAATTCAATGACGATGAAGTCCCATTTTAGAAATCCATTCTTAGAATTCTGTTCATTTTGTGGAGAAATGCTTTGTTCGTATTGGGATAAAATGTCAGCTTGCCAACCCTGTATCAATGAACAACTAGAAAAGGCTCATTGGGAATTAACAATAACTGAAGGGAGTGATGGATAATGGAGACACCAATTCTTGATCCAGATGATCCGAGCATTCCACCACACATAAAAGAGCAAATAAAAAACGCTGCTGAATTAATAGCGGCAATGGTTTATCATAAGCAAAAGAAAAATGATGAATGGGATAGAGATAAAGAAAAATACAAGATATTCGTAGAAAAAATTCATATAGCCTGGAAGGGTTCGCAATCTCTTTCAGCAGAAGATAAAGAAGAACTAGTTAAAGGTATTAAAAATGATACTTATCCAATTATTGAGAAGCTATCAAAAAAGCTTTTAATGATGATTGATATTAATGATCAAATATCTATAACTCTAAAAGATCTATATTTTATGAATATAATTATAGATCTTTATAAAGATGTAGATATGTTTGGAAATTCAGCAGCAATTGGTGCTACTATTGGAATGATGAAATCAATTGACGGTATCATTAATGCACTTCCTTTTGGTAATATAATTGCTAGACTTGAACAAGAAAGGATACTCAATGCCTTCCGCAAACTTCCAGCCGTCAATTCAAATTCTGAACAAAGCACAGATAAAGGGGATGCTGAACGAAGCGATAGAACTCCTAACGACAATTAGAGAATATAGAAAGTCTACAATTAAAGATGAGGAAGAATGGAGCGGTACATATCCAATCAGAAATGCCATTGATTCCCTGGAACAGTTTAAAAGAGATAATCTACCACTATGGCCGGATACAGAGAAGAAATCTTTAAAGAATTAGCACACTGGGTTTGCAATTGTAGAAATCCATTGTCACAACTTTGGCCATCAATCAAAAGGAAAGATCATAGACAGCGCTGTTATTACCTTTGGTTCTCGCGATCTTTTGTTTCTGCTGTGTGGAAAATAAACAATATGTTCTGCACCTGTGGAAAAGTCTACGAAGTAAAACCAGACGATCACGATGACAATTGTGAAGTGCAAATAAGATTTAAAGCAGTGAATCTTAGAGTTGCAAGAACAACCAGAAAAGGTAAGAAGCGCAAACGAAAGAAGAAACAAGTTTTTAAACCCACTCGTTACGGAGTAGATGATTAATGGATATCAAATTCACAGAAAAAGACATGACGATAGAATCTATTGATAACGACGAAAATGCTTTTGTCGATGATCTGCTTGGCAAACTCCAAAGCGAAATCAAACAATGGTGTAAAGACATGGATATTCATCATCCAAGACTTAAAAATGTTAAATATATTATTGCAAAGAGAGTCGGAGAACTTCTCGCAGATGGTAATTTCTAAGTTGCAACCTTTTTTGGAGATTAATCATGGAACTCAAAAATGTGAAAGCCGAGATGAGTCAATCACGTTGGTCTGGTCGTGGACGACTTGATGATTTAGTCAATGAACTAAGGCGTCAAGCAGCGGCACGATTTGATTTCTGCGTGGACGCACGGGCTATTCGCGTAGCAAAGAGTACAGAATTTGATTCGTTCTTTGGAGATAATACTCCATATATCCTGCTTCCGATAGATTCTTCAGCTTCGGACTATATGCCACTTGACGGATATCCACTAAAGAAGGAAGCATTGTTTCAATTAGCGCGTTCTGCTAATCCTTCAATTCCAACCAAATTCATTGAAGGCTTAACGACAGAATATCCATCAATCGCAATTGATCTAATGAATGATCTGTTGCACGCGAATGCAAACCGCCATTTCATTCGCGTTCTCGATAATGAAGTCCGCGCATTTCTCTCAGACAAGTATCGCGTCATTGACCACCATGGAATTGCAATGGCCTGCCTCTCCGCTGCACAAAATAGCGGAGGAGATATTGTAGAGTGTACTCTAACTGACCGCAAAATGCGGATCAAGTTCACCAGCAGAGAGATTTATGATTCATTGAATCTCAAGCGTACTGGCGATAAAGGTTCTTGGTATGCCGGTGGTCTTGGTAATCAGGATTGGCTTTCAAAAGTCGCCGCTACTTCAACTGGTGAATTGCCCGGTGGTCCTGGAACAGTTCATCCGCTTATCACAATCTCAAATAGTGAGACTGGATTTGGTGGATTCAATGTTCGATTTGGTATCCTAATGGCGATTTGCTATAACCTCGCTACCGTCGAACAAGTCGCACAAAATATTCACTTGGGTGCTCGAATTGAATTGGGTGTTTATTCCGCTGAGACTGTCTCTGCTGAATCCAAGGCTATTCTACTAAAAGCCAGCGACGCGGTAAAAGCTGCATTCAATGATATTACATTCCGCCGTATTTGTAATAAACTCAAGGACGCGCAAGAACGCGAAATTGAAGAACCAACAGATGCGGTCGAAAATATTGTTAATATCTGTAAGCTTTCGGATGAAGATGAAAAGAAGATTCTCGAATACTTCTTGCGAGATTATGACCAAACGCTTTTCGGTCTTGGTCAATCTGTTGCACGTCGAGCGCAAGATATCGAGAATGCAGATAAAGCGGCAGAGTTTGAACAAATCGCCGGCAACATTATGACCGGCGTGAATTACCATAAGCAATTACAAGAGGTTTAATAGAATGAAGTACGATGCTTCCGATAAGTGCAAGTAACTCTCGGAATAGTTCTTTCCAGTGCATTCTATGACAATCCAAATGGCTCAATCGTTCATAGGATCTGCAAGAATCTGGGCATTGAATGGGTAAGGAAATCACTATCTAAAACAGATGGCATCGAAGTTCCTAAAGACTGGAACCCATTAAAAGAATAACGGATACCATACGGTGTGAGAGTGCGGTAGACAGAGAAAAGGCTGGGTTTACACCCAGCCTTTTCTCGTATTCAATTTTAATTCTTAAGCAGCTATGAATCCTAAATTAACAAGTGCAGCATGAATTGCAGCAGTGGTAACTGCAACTCCAGTTTGCTTTACAATTGGGGTAGTGTTATAAGCTCCATACTTTGTTCCAGTATGGTTAAAATCGCCGCCTATTGCTATGCCGCCTTCCAGGATTAAGCTAGCAATGCCATTACCAGTGTTTTCAATCTTAAAATTAACATTTGCACTTGACGATTGTTCAAAATGTAAATCACGATCTGCAACCCCTGCGCGAATTACCCATGCACCTGTAAGCGCCTCTAATCGTAATTGTCGTAATGTCGGATCAAGCGTTACGCGATCTAACCCCGCTGCGTCATAATAAACACCCTTGGTACTGGCAACGGTGTAGCCATAATGAGCAGCAACTATATTTCCAACCGTAAGATCACCACCGGCAACTAAATTTAATATACCTTGAATAGTAACGCCTGTATCCGGTGCGAATTTAATAATTGGTATAGTATTACCGTTTAATCTCGCAAGAACTTCTATTCCTGCGGTTTCGTTAGCGCCACTTGTAAAGTCCTCAATTTTATAAGCACGTATCTGACCAGCAATATTAATTCCACCAAATCCAAAGTTCAGTGCTGCTGTTTCGTCAATTGATCCGCCAGAATTGTCTCGCGAATTTTCAAGTAATAATAATCCTGCATTTGTTGCATCTTTAGCAATATGTAAAACTTTATCTGGTACTAAAGTTCCAATTCCTACTTTTTGTGATGAATCTATAGAAATTACTACATTTCCATTTACAACATGAATAACACCCGTACCGCTTGTGACGATATAGTCGTCGCCGCCAATGCCATCAAGTCCGAGTCGTTTTAATGCATTGACTGCAAAACCTGCGTTATTCCAGCTTGCCTGGGTAGAGTTGTTGATCCGCAGATATCCGGTGCGACCGGTGTGAGCATTGACAAACGTATCGCCGTTGGCAGCATCCATAAGGAAATGATAAGCGCCTCCATCACCTAGAACTCCGAAGCTGCTCCACATGCCTAAGAAGGCCTTGGAACCTGTAATAGCTGAAAGATGTCCAGCATTTACACCTCCATTGAGAGACCATGATACAATACCATTAGCAGCATTAGGAACAAGTCCAACGCCTAATGAACCATTGATTTTAAGTGATTTAAATTCTCCTTCAATAATTCTTTGTAAAATAATATCTTGAACAGATACATCTCTATGACAAACACATTGTAATCTAAGAATCGTTTGAGCAGTCCCACCATTTTCATAAAGGGCTCTAAAATATGTATCAGCAGTATCTATATTTTCTATTACTTTTCTATTATTTGTTGCATCCAATACAACAGTCCTATCAGTATTCCATACAATATCATCTGCACTTGATTGTAATTTTAATGTTCCATCTTCATCTGTTTCTACTACTACAGTAAATGCTATAAGACCAGCAGTTAAAATACCACCGCCAGTAAATGAAGCAGATATTCCAAGTGGAGTTTTTGAGCTATTATCTGGCGATAATGCCTCTGGTGTTTCTGGAATATGGCATCCACTATCTTTTAATGGATATGATAGTTCTGGCATGTTAAAATCCTCCTTTAACCAGCAGGCACCCAATCACGATTAACAGCATTCCAATGAATAGTAATTGCATCATATGTATTATTTAATCTAAAAAATGCTGCTCCAAGAATTGTATCACCACTACCGGCAGTGACATCTACTTTATTGGCTGCGCTTCCTGCGATCTTTGCAATTGTATATTGAATAGCGATTGAAGTATCTATTGTAGGATTAGAAGGAAGATTTACAATAACTGTTCCACCGCTAGCATCGACATGAAGAACATCATGTGTAGCAAGTAATGAAAATGGTGATTCTCCAAATGTTATTGGTGTCCTTCTTCTTCCTGTTCTTCTTCTGGTTTGAGTTCCTAATCCATCATTTCTAACAAACTCCTGCATAACAGTAGCGATATTAACGAACGTGCTATGTCGCCAATCATCATCCGATCCATTTCTTACAACATCTACTTGTGAAGTATCTCTTGGACCGGCAGCATCATCAGATGCAGTAAATTTAAAACGGCCACCGTCGCCGTCTCCCATATCTGTGGTGAATGCAGTAATCATTCTTTCTAAGCATCTGACTGCTCCTGCTGCGCTGTTATGAATTTTATCTATTGCACATTTTGTAATATCAGTTTGAGTTACTTCAAGTAATCCACTAATCGCTACTTCTCGTGTTCCAAATGGTCTAAATCTTACTAATTCGGTTCGTATTGAATCTGCATCTACTTGATTTATTAATAGAGTTCCGTCACCAAGATCGACTATTTCGTATCCACTGTGAACGTCTCCCGCCTTGCTTAGCGACCCGAAGCCCATATAGGCACCTTCACCGAATATAAAGCCAGCACGGCCCCGTGGGAACGGATAGGGGTCCGTGGCGGGTGTGGATCGGCCATAGGCGACGAAATCCACCACGTCAATCTCGGCGGCTAAAAGAACCCATCCACCATCGGCTGTACCTGAAACATATCTTCCAGTTCCACGTTTTTCATTTCTAACAAATTGACCTTTTCTAAAATTACCAAATGCATCTAATCTAGCAGTAATAGGAACTAACTTATCATGCTGTGCTAGAATTGCATCAAAATCTTCTTGTAACAAATCTGGATTTCCCTCGACATATCTCATGTCAAGGAAATTTTCACATGGAATAGTAGGTCGAGCTAAAATTCCTGGTCCAGCATGGTCAGATGTTCCTGTAACATAAGGCTTTGGCCTCATATTTCTGCTTCGTTTTTCAGTCTTTTCTGGATACTGAAAACCAGGAGCTACCCAATCAGTAGGTGGTCTACTTTTTCTATCTATAAATTTATCTTTTTCTGCAAGCCTGCGTACCTTTTCTAAATCTTTTGCTGTTAAGCTACCACCGCCACCAAGTTTTCTTTGCATTTCTCCTAATAATTCTCGCATAATTGGATCAAGCGGAACTTCTCTTAAATCATTTGGCTCTTTCTCTCTCTCTTCAAAGCCGCCACCGTGTGCGTCGCCCCAATCATCACGCGGCGGTGGCACATTATCTGTTGGTGGCTCCCAAGGAATCCACGGTGGCGGTTCATCTGGTGGAACCTCTGGAATATGACACCAATCTTTTCCATACCAACGCCATTTACCATCCCTAGGACCACAAACAAAATCATGAACTGGATTACAGTCCCATCTAAGATGAACTCTATGCCATTTTTTAGGATTTGAAACCTTTGGTGGAGGAAGTTCTTCAAAGTCTAATGGACCATCACCAATTCCACCATTAGGATTAGAATAATAAGCTAATGTACTATTATGACCAGAATGAATCTGTTCACCATCGCCAGTTTCTCCCAATTGATGTTTGTCATCTTTCCAACCTGGATGCCATTGCCCTGACATATTCCAAGATGCTTGGCCTTGTGCTCTAACTCCTACAGGAATACCTACGCCAATTCCACAATTTTGATCATTCGGGCCTTTTGTTAATGCTTTTATAAATTGAGCACCAACATTAGCATAGTATGCACCATGTCCAAGTAATCCATCTTGTTCAGATGCTCTTAATTGCCATGCAAGACAATTATCTTTATTATTAAATATTGGTAAGCAACCTTTTCGTGGAGTTGTTATACGCCAATTAGATTGAATTCTTACACATCTATCAGGATCAATTTTGTCATCTGCGTCTAGGTCGGCAACTATTGATCCCATATCAGGATCACCAGCAAAGTTAACGCATATTAATCTTCCATCTAATGAAAAGAATAATTGATCCTGTCTATCTTCGTCAGAACCATCTAGCGTAATTCCAAATATTTCATTAGGATATTTTTGAACGCAAGTAGTACCAGGAGGAGTTGACAAATCTAATTCTTTAAATCTTTCATCTGCTGTCCAAGTATCATCTTTAATTGGTAAACCCTTACTACCTTTTTGAGTTATTGTAGGCCAACCCCATCCCCAAGCAGGAATTGCTCGACCACCTTTTCCTGTCTTATTAGGCCATAATAATCCAAGAATTACATCTCCAACTGATTTATGATCTACAACCCAATGGCCAAATTGTCCTGGCTTTATTTCTCTATTTATAATACGATACGCCATACGCATCGCACGTAATTCTAAGTCAGTTATCTTTTTATAGCCGTGATGCTGGAGCGGCCAATATCCGCCCCTAACATTATCATCATGATATGACATTGATTCAATCGACTCCTTTACTCCTGATAGAGTTGCTTAAGAACAACACGGCGTGTACGATCATCCATTAAACTAAATATATCTATAGCTGCTGGCTTTTCAAGAAAATCAATTGCAGTAATATCAGCACCTTTAACTGTAATAAATTGTTCAATCTCATTAATATTGCCTTTAACTTCTGGATTAAGATAACTTTTACTTGCAGCGCGCCCAACAAATCTATCACGTTGTGAAAGTAAGAATTTAATTGCAGCAGCTCTTGCTATTTCCTTTAGACTTGCAGTTCCGCCACCTGGCTGAATAATTGGCTCAGTACCTCTAATGCCAGTATGATTAATAACAAGTCTTTCAAGCCTTTTAAGATCAAGTAATCCGATTCCGCCATGAAATCCAAATATTTTTTCAGTAACTCTAGCGTCCTTTGGATCATCACTCCATCTTACTCTTGCTGTTTCAATTTGATCTGGAATTCTAATTTCTTGAACTGGACCATGCGCGTCTATAATTGTATTTTTAATATTATCAGGAAGAAATGGAAGAATATCATTTGGAGTAATAAGTATTTCAAAAAATATATTACTATCTCTTTGCGCAATAGGTTTCATTGTTACTATTGTAGCCAAATTCCAATCTTCTTCTAATTGCATTCTGGCCTTTCCCCTGGCTACATTATCTAAGACGGTGTCTTGAGTTATTACTTGAGCGCCAACTACATTATATGAAGCAATATTTTTAATATGTCCTGGAAGAATTAACTGATAATTCTTAAATACATCCATTTTAAAATTAAGTCTAATGATGCCAATCTCTGGATCAAGAATATTCAATATTCCAGGTGCTGCACTGTCCTTTGATCTAATAGCAGGAACGCCATTTGATACAGAACCGGTTGGATAACCAGGAGTATTTATATATATTGGAGTATTATTTGTACCAAGGCTACTACCGCGTGGCCTTGTTCTTTGATGTCTTATTATTCCTTTTTGAGATATCTTAGCAGCCCAATCACAATAAATAGGAGAATTAGCCCTAGTACCTGTAATTGGATTTATTGTTGAAATTAAATTTGCTCTAATAGATGAAACTCTATCTCGCCACTCATCTGGTATTTTAAATGTTTGTCTAAAATGAGTCTTTAATGCTCCGATCCTTGCCATCCAATCTGCATCTGCTGAACCTACTTCTGGTTGAATAATACCTGAAAGAAACATTGCTCCAAATACATCATCATGTACCAGTGCATGATATAATAAATCAAAAGTAACTCCGTTTCTTAAAACTAATCCCTGTGGAGTAAACTCATTCCATGCTTGTAAAATATCATTTATCTCAATCCAATTTAATTGAGATATAAAACCACCTCCAAGAAGTGTAGCTACATTTAAAGTATTATCAGTATTCTGAATAACATTTTGTAAAAGTCTTTCATTTGGAGTTATTGGTACAGCAGAGCCTCCACTTCTTTCTTTATAATCAAATCTAACTTCTGCTTCAATAGCAAATTTAACTCTAAAAAATTTAGGTCTTACAAATTTATGATCTGAAAATTCAAAATTACCTAGATTCTGTGCTACAAATCCTAATTTATTAACTTCTTCTTCGTCCTTGCCATCTACTTGGGAAAATATCTTAAGATCACCATTAGCATTTATTGCTATAGCAGCGCCACCAATTTGTCTTAGAATATTTCTAACAGCACCCGGCCCCTGATCATCAATAAAAACATTTTCTAATGTTAAATCTTTACCACCATCTTTTAATTTAAATTGCTCTTCAAGAATTCGTTTATTTTTAAAAGTTAATGCAATTAAACTTCCATCATCTTCCACATCGTCAATAATATCATCTAAAATTTCCTCCATTGTGAATAACTGGCCATTACTCTTAATAGAAAATTTTGCAAATCTAAGCTCTGCTTCTGTGATTGCAAGTTGTTTTTGATTCGGTTCGGTATAATGCAAATAACCAACCCTTTTTCTAACATTGAATCTACGATAAATATGCTTACGGCTCCATACCCATCGCCTGTCTGCGACTATTGCGCTAACTGTATTGAATCCAAATTTTGAATCTTGAACAACTCTTAATATAGTAAGAGAACTATATTCATTTTCACCAATCACAAGTCCAATCTCATGAGGCGATTCTGCGGCTTCTAGTAAGAAATCTCTATGCTCTACTGCAAAATCAAATAATTTTATTACAGGCTCAACACCTGTTCTTAATAACCAGGAAACATTTTCAACGCCAAGAATAGGAATTTCGCCACCTGGCCCAAAAAGAATTGCCCTTGCCATGCCATCCTCCTATTCTTTCTATTTAAATAGTTGGGACTTTATCAGCTCTACTAAAAATGGTTGTTCTTGTATATTGCGTAATCGGAATAGCCTGCGCCCCTAGTCTTTTTGGAGTAATTTCTTCTAAATCACCATCTTTAATCCAATTTTTTCCATTACTCAATGGATGTTTCGGAAAATATCTTATAGGATGAACATTTATATCTCGAATAAAGAAAAATGCACCAAGACTATCAAAATCATATAATTTAATTCTAGAAATATCTGCACTTTTTTTAACCTTCGCAATAGCAGTAATAGTCATTACTAATTCTGAAGAGCCAATAAATACATGTTTATGAAATGGATTGCCAGACCAAACAGGAAGTTTAACAATTCCTTCTTGCTTTTCTTTTTTTACTGTTAATTCAAAACTAATAAGCCCATTTAAACCACCCTGCATTTGCAAAGATGCAGTAATTGAATTTTCATATGGATGAAATTCAGGTTCATTTAAAACAATAGTTCCATTTTTCATTCCTGGCAAGGTTTGAACATAGCTCAAAATAAATGGTTTAATAGTATCATTCCATATTCCTGGTAAATCAACTGTAATAGTCCTGTCTATTGAAGCTGAATAATTAACAATTGTCTGAACATCTGGCCTTGCTATACCAATAAAAGGCTTGGAGTTACTATTAGTCTCTGAAACTCTAACAATCATAGTTGCACTGATAATTGCATCATTATCTAGAATCCCTGTTGATTGATTAAATATTACATTTTCAAGAACTATTTGAAAAGTTGCGTTCTTAACATTGTCATCCCATGAAACCGATCTAGATGCTTCCTCGTAATCACCGCCGCCTGCTTCTGCGATGGTAGATGTTATAAACGCACCAATCGCTGAATCAAATTGAGCATGTGCATTATTACCACCAAGTGCCTTATATGAACCAGATATTGCAAGCCTCTCAACTTTCGATGCACTGAAAGTTAATTCAGCGACTGATTCAAGTCGACCATCATTGCCAGCAATTGTAACTGGAGTTTGAAGAATAATTCTAATAGTATAAACACGACTTCTTCCAGAATTTCCATCAAGATCATCAGTCTTTTCAATAGTGGGATCAGCAGAGAATCCAGTATTTGCAGATTCAGAAAATGAATAAAGAGCCGTTGCCTCCTGTGTTACTACTAAATTTAATCGTGGTTGCGAAAAAGCTGACTCAATTGAAGTGATTTCTGCTGCGAAGTCTGCAACATTTGCTTCTACAATTACAACTGTAAATTCAATTTCAAAAACTGTATGTCCACGACGAATAATAACTGGACCATCTATCTCTATATCTGTTCCTGCGCCTACAGTCTTTGCGCCATAGGCGATAGAAAGTGTTCTTTGTGGCATATTATCTCCTTCCTCTTAATCGCCTGCTATTGCATCGGCAAGAAGTTTTCCAAGCCCCTGAAGTAAAGCTGCTCTTTCCCTACCTCTTACTAGGGATTCTATTTCTTCTGTAGTTAATCTAGCTGCAAATAAATCTTCTGTAGCATTTAATATTTCATTTGCTGGAATATCAATTCCAAGGTCTTCCGCAACTGATTCAATTCTAGCAACTTGTCCAAGCGCAGAAAGGGTTGCTGGAATAGTTCCTGCAACTTTTGCAATAGTCTTTTTAAATTTTGTAAGAAAACCAAAATCAATTCCGAGTTCTTCTAATGCGGCTCCGGCTGGAGTTCCTTCTAATGATTTCTCTATAGAAGCTCCAAGTGCGCCTATTGCATCTCCTGTTAATTCTAATGCTAACTGTGCAGTATCAGTAAATATTTTAAACTGCCCTGTAATTAATCTTGCCCTCCTAATATTTCGATTTGTTCTTGAGGAAAATCTTGCAGAGCCACTTACTGCTCCACCGACTATAGGTATTCTTCTTCCTAATTGAAAAGTAGACGGCCTGCCTTTACCTGCTGCAATTCCTTTACGCCTTGCTTTTTTATCTTCCTCTGCTTGTCTTCTTGCTTGACGTACTGCATTTTCTAATTGTTTTAATTGCTTTGGAACATCACCTGGTTTTAAAACCAGATTAATTGTCGCTATATCTCGTTTACCCATTTAGGCACTCCTTGATCTAGGGTCTAAGATGCTTATTAAAGCCTTATGGGCATAGCGATTACATAATAATTGTAAACGTGGAGTTGTATCAAAATCTTGACCAATAGTTGCTGCCATTTCTGGGCCTTGTGCAGCCATTCCAATCATAGCCGCATATTCTCGTTTAACAAGAATGCTTGCTTCATAAATAATCTGTTGCTCCCATTCGTCTAAATTTCTCCATTCACTAGGGCTAAATATTCCGCTGCATGATAAATAAACAATGCATCTATCTTGTAAAATTTCTTTCATCTTTTCTTCTGAAAATTCTCCATTCTCATTTTTGTCTTCATCATCTAACGCTTTATCTAATCCAAGCATATAAAATAAACTCATAGTGATAAATCTCCTATCTTTCCTTGCTTATAAATACGATCAGATGCGTCCCTAATTCCATAGAAAATTCCGCCCCATGCTCCTTCTTCGTCTAAATTAGCTTGAAATTCTGCTGTTTCTTCTGTCATTGGAAGTGCTCTATAAAGAATCCATGCTGGATGATCTACTAAGTTTCTTGGAGCAAATAAGATAACTGCACTTCTATCTGAGCCTTTTGTTCCCACATTAGTTGGTGGATAACTAATAACTCTATTTCCTGAGACTCCTACTGCTGTGCTTGGAAATAATTGCACTGCCATATCATTATCAATGCCAACTGTAATAAATGTAGCAACAACTAATTCTCCATTCTCAATAACTTCTGAAAGCTCGTGTCCATGTTCTTCTGCTGTAATAACTCTACGTCTTTTTCCTGGTAATAGTGTTAATGCCTTAACTAAACCCAATGCCGTTCCTCCAAACGGAGGAGAAATTAGGTTTGCCGGATTAGCAAATAACTTTCCCGGCACATTTAAACTAGCAGTTGTCGGAAACATGATTTGATCCTTTTAAGCTCTTTATACAGGATCAGCAATGGTAGGCGCTGCACTATGCGGCAACATCTTATCATAAAGACGCCAGATAAAAGTCTGAATCTTTGCACCAACTTCAGTATCAGTTACAGTAGAAGAATCGTCAACTAAGAATGGAGTCTGTGCAGGAACAATAACTTGTGGAATATTTTGAACTGGGACAAGCTCAAGCATAGAGAAGTCGTCAATATGAAGTCCAGTGCCAACAAAATTAGTAATTGTAATTTTAACTTCTAATGGGTCTTGATTAAAGTTTTTAAACCAAAGGTTTTCATCAAGTGGGAGCCTCAAAAGTTGATATCCAACTTCGGCAACTGGCGTAACGCTTACAGACTGGCTACCAAGCTCAATTTGAATAGTACCAGTAAAGCCAAGAATATCTCGCGCCCAAGGCAATTCTAGGTAATATGCAGTATCTTTGTCTAAGTCAATGCCGGCTTTAATAAAGTTTTGAGTTAAAACAACATTTGTCTTAATAATAAGAGCTGCTCTTGCTATATCAGGATCAGTTCGCGGAAGAAAAATATTTGCTTCATCTTCATCAAATGCATAATTTGATGCATTAACTGGAACATCTGAATCCCATCCTGTAATAACTGTTGGAGCGGCAGCATCTCCTTCAAAATCATCGAATCCACCATTGACTAATAATCCATCTTCCGGAGGAATAGAATTAATAGACTCTTCATCAAGTCCAGAACCAGATAATTCTAATGAATCTACTCCTGCAACATCACCATCAATTGCAAATTCTTCTGAATTAGTTGTTGCGCCCGATCCTTGGTCAGAAATACATGTATAGATTTTTGTCTCTGTCCAGGTATTTTCAATATTAAGAGCTTGAGCATCTACAGTTAATCTTCGTAGCTGTCCTTTGCCAGCGCCAAAAGAACTAGGTGTTCCGAATGTAATATTTCGTTCTTGAACACTGCGCCCGTTTGCTATGAATTCGTCATAAAGATCATCTAAAATATCTTGAATTCCAGTTGACGGTGAATTTATAAATACCCCCCATTGACGAAACAACCAATCTGTAATTAATGTTCCTTGATTTAATCCACTAGCAATTCCTCCACGAATAGTTGCTAATCCAGTAGTTGCAGAAGCTGCAAAATCTGTTTCTAATGCTTGAATAAAAGTACCTTGCATTGCTGCAAAATTCTTTGCATTCGCTTCTCCAAATTGTCTAATTTCTTCGAGTATATCAAAAGCCGCCTGGGTCATGGCGGTTAATTCACCTATTGTCGGTGCAGCAGGCATAATGTAATCTCCTAAGTAACCTCTCTAAATTCTTCGACCTCAAAACGCATTTCACACATATGAACTAACATACTGCCATAAACTTCTGTCTCTTGAATATCAACTTGTGGGCCTTGTGAATTTTCTTCTGGTTGTTTTATCCAAATTACTTGGTTTCCATCAAATGTATCTAAAATTGCATCTATTAAATCTTGAAATATCTCCTCTGTAGATCCATCCGTCTGTAATGCCAATCGACCTCTAACTATAATTGAATGGGTTCTACTAAATCTAAATCCATCACTTTGCTGTAAAGTTGCAACTGCTTCTCGTGATATAGTCCAGCCATTTATTAGATTGGTATTTGTTGCCGCAAAGAATGTTTTGAATTCTTCAATCCTTGTGGTATGTGGCTCAAAAGTCTGAACAATTCCGTCATTGCCTGATATACCAGGAACAAGCTCTAATTCAGATTTTATCGCGGCACGAATTGTAGCATAGCTCATGGCTTGCCTTTCTGAACAAATCTAAATATCTTACCCTTCAACTTGCCTCTTACTCTCGTCATAGTATCATCTATTGATTTTCGTATATATTTTCTTGCTTTAATTCCTTTTCTTCCTATTGATCTTGAAATTGCGAAAGCGATAAATCTTGCTTCTTCCTCGCGATTCTTGAACTTCCTTCCTCCCCTTGCCTTTAAATTTTTTCTTTTTACCCATTCAATTATTCTCCCAACTGGTGGCCTTGCTCCACCTTTAACTCCGAATTCCAATGGGCCTGCGCCCAGATGACTTGATTCAATAAATAATGATACGCTCTTTCCGGTTGTTCTCGTCTTAACAGAAAAACTAGAACCAAGATTTTTACCACTACCAGGCGCATTCTTTTTTAATGTTTTAAGTAATTGCTTCTGAAATTCCTTACCAAGCAGCCTCTGTCTGGTTTTTAATTCTCTTGCAAAGTTTCTACTACCACGAGCATTGCGCGGCACAGTTAGTGTAATTTGTGCTCTTGCAGCCATTGCCTACACCTATTCCTATTCTACCGTAGCAATCTTTGATGGAATAGTAAATCTCTACGCCATAAGAAACTAACATCTTTATCAGAGTGAAGAATAACAGCGCCGTCTGTTTCGCCCTGTGTAACATGCTCGTCATACATCTTTCTTAAATCATCTGCTAATGCTGAAAAGATTTCTGCCTTACCTTGATAATTAATAGCATCTGCAAGAGTAGGGTCATTAGACTCTGCATAAAATGCAGCTAAACCCCTAGCGATCTTTGAACTTGCTAAGTTTGCAACTGCTTCTTCATCATTTATATAAATTGTACTTGCATCTTGTAAATGTGGAGCAATGAAAAAGATTCTTGCTTCTTCAAGATTACCAAGAACGAGGCTAATTAACTGGATTCGTTCTAATGCTACTTTCTGAACTATTATAATTTCATCTTGAACAGTTAAAAGATTTATTGGTACTTCATCAATAGGAAATTCCAATTCACTTAAAACAGAAAATCCTTTAATCCAAGTTCCAGGCACAGCAAATTCTTGTATAGTTCCGTCTCCTACAAGTAATTCATCAATAATATCTGGCCTATCTCTAGAATATTCTTCTATTGCCTCTTTAATCATTTTGTCTCTATCTGCGTCTGTAAATTTCGCTGCTGTATCTTTTACAGTAATTTTAGTTGAATCGCGCAATGCGACTACAGTAGTCATAATCCATACCCTCCTTTTCTTTATGCAGCAAGGGCTTGATAAATAACCGAAGCAGTATTTGCTACTGGAGGATCATTTTTAGCAACTGCGATACCTGAATCGTTGCCAATTATTAATTCACTAAACTTAACATAAGTAAATGTAAATGATGTTCCAGTAGGAATTTCTTGTTTAGGATTAGTTCCAGGTCTTTTTGCACCAGTGATTTCAAACCAAAGAGGTTGTCCACTATTATTAAATACTGTTACTTCGCCAATTAAATCCTGGCCAACTAGAAAGGTAGCATCAGCTTCTCTAAGCATAGCAGTTAGTAATTTTGATACACCGTCTGCTAATGCTAATTGAAATGATCCTTGATTTTGTGTATCTCCATTTAAAAGCGCCAGTGTTCTATTAGGAAGTCTCATTTTTAACCTCCTTCAACACCGCGATAAAATACAGAAAGCGTAGTACCGGCAGCCGGAGGATCGCTTTTTAAAATAGCAGCAGCAGAATCATTACCTATAGTAATTTCACTCATCTTTGCATATTCATAAGTAAATGAAGAGCCACTTGGTAATTCTAACTTCTCAGAAGTAAACTTACCTGCAAATGTTAAATGAACAGGTGTTCCACTATTATTTGCAATAGTAATTTCTCCTATAATATCAGGAGCACCAGGAACAGCTATTTGAAATAATGCAAGTACAGTCTCGCTTCCGCCAAGTGCTGCTAATGCTGCCTGAAATGATCCCTGAGTTTCTGTTAGACCACCTTGAATTGCAAGTGGTGAATTAACTCCATCTGGCATTATATTCTCCTAAAAAAGCAAATGCCTGCATCGGCCAATCCGATGCAGGCATTTTGCCCAACCCGGTAGAGATAATTAAACCTCTTCCGTGCTCGCGTGCTAATTAGACACCGGAGCGGTCGGCAAGATATTTCACTTCCCAACTAGACTTCGGCACTCCGATTCCCGTACCAATCTCTTCAAATTCAACTGCAAGAACATCGCCTTCTGCAAGTAAGATTTCACCAGCGGTTAAGGGAATTACAGTTCCATCAGCTTGATCTAAATCAACTGTAAGAACTAAATCAAGATTAGCAACTTCAGTCGTTCCGTTACCGTCGCTGCCCTTGTTGATTATATTCAAATGCCTTGTATTAGTATTAGCTCCAGTAACATCTGCATCAGGAGTAATGGTAATAGACTGAACCCGGCACCTAAATGGCGCACGAAATATAACCTGTTCCTCGGTTGCATCACTCGTGGCAATTAAATCAGTCTCACCACTAGAAGTATGCAGGCCAGGAAGGTCTTGAACAAAATCTGCGGCTGCCATGTGTTATCTCCAAGAAGTTATCATCATAGTAAGGTGGAGATTTCTCCCCACCTTACTATAACAATAAAGAACTTATGCTAGAGGCTTGATCCAGCATAACCGCGATGATCTAACACATCGCCACCATAGATATGACGAATCTTCCAAGTCACGCGATCAGCAGTTAAGAAACTGCCAATGTTGGGCTGATCTTGGATGAACAATTCCGGCTCACGTCGACCACCAAGGAAGCCAATTTCAGCAGTTGGATTCTTTTTGGGATCAGTGATAATCTGCCAGTTATCGACATCGATTTGCCAGATATTAGTAACAAACTCCATTCCATAGAGTTCGCTAATAACAGATGGAGTAGTCGCATTATCAAGCGCAACGATCTTTATCTTTGACTTGATAAGCTCCCAAGCAGTATCTTCTAACTCGACAGGGACAACAAGAATCTTCGGAGTGAGTCCTAAACGCTCACCACTCGAAAATTCAGTTTGTCTACGCATTTGCTGAATAGCTAAATTCAGCGTTGCTTCTGTAAGAGCCGCAGCCTGGAAATTATTATGGGCAGCATTAATTAATGTAACACCATCATAATCAGTAAGCGGGTTATCAGAAAGCAAAGTAACATAAACAAACTTACTCAAAGTACGAGCAGCCGCGCGGCCTAACTTTCGTGGAATATCTCGAACGGCTCCAAGGTCGTCATTAACAATCGCTTCCCAAGAAACTGAGAACAAGTTACCACGCTTCTCTGCTGCGTAAGTGACTTCCTCATCACCAGGGTTAGCTAATTCCTGATATGTTCCAAGCTGACCCACGGTATCAAGATCACCAAATCCACCAACGCGAATACGCCGATTAACACGGAAATCTTGAAGTGGAACAACTGAACTAACAATCTTAGTCCAATCAGGAACATCAAAGCCTTGATACTCAGAGATAAGAGCACGCCTAATACTATCACCAAAGACTTCTGCCCAGGTAGTGGTTTGAAGTGCTTCCTTAAAGGAATGTGATTCCTTTAATTTACTGTGATGCTTCTCAAACATTTCTTCGTGTCCTGGCCGACCAGGAACCGCGAAAGCCATTGCTTGAATAATCTCATCAGCCATTTCCTTTGGACTTCCAGCGAATCCAACAATGCGCCTATAAGATTCATGCAAAGAAGCATAAGCACGCACATCTTCAACGACATCCTGCCCAGTAAGCATGCCGAACATAGCATGCCCGGCCTTTTCACGCTCATTCTTACCGAAAGAAATATCACCTCGGCCCTGGCCAGGAACATTCGGATTATTCGGCGCCAATGCAGCAAGATAATTCTTCTCTTGTGCAATTGCCTCCTGAATTTGTTCAGAGATTAAAATCTTGCCAGCACATAAAGCCTTAACTCGCGCCTTTGCAAGTTGTGGTAACTTAGAAGTAATCAAGGCATCTGAAAGAAGTCGAGCAGATTCAGTAATACTATTATCCTTTGCTAAATCTGCTAACTGCTTATCAAAATCTGCTTTTAATACAGCGATTTTTGCGTCTTGGTCATTTATATCTGACTTTGATTCCTTTTCAGGATCGGCCTCTTTTGGCTTTTCCTTTTCACGAGTATCATCAGTTGCCTGAATCAATTTCATAAGTTCAGCCATAGCCGCTTCAACTTCACCGTCCTTCAACATTTGAAGAATGGCTTGAAGCTCCATTGCTTCCTTAAACTGACTCGCGTCAGCATGCTTAGAAACTTGGGCTTCAACGGCCTGAATTGCGATTTTCTGGGCTGCGCCTTCATCTTCTGTACTAGCATCAAAGCCAGTAAGAAAATCTTTCTTAGCAGACTCGCGCAGCTTCTTAAGGAATTCAAGAAATTTCATGGTTCCTTGGGATGCAACTAAACGTAAAAGTCCACCCTTAGCCGCTGGGTGAGTAACAATATCAACAGAATCAACTGTATCAATCGAAGTAACTTTACGAACACGCCTATTCAGACTTGTAACAAGTATAGCGTCTCCGCTTGCGTCAATCGAAAAACCCAGAAGATCATGTTTACCCTTTTGCCAACTGCTAGATAACAATTGGCGCAGCCAGATCGCATTTTCTGTAATATTGAAACGTGCAACTAATCCTTCACTCTTCTTGCCAGTGGCAGTTCTGAATGAACGATAAGTGACATTTTCGAGCCAACCTACAAGGTTTTTGGCGGGACCACCTTTAGACGCGGCTTTTACATCGTCGTCCAGATGATCAAAGTTACGATCAGCAGATGCTACTGCAAATACTTTTGCTCCTTCAAATTTTGATGCTGCGGTTTTTAATAACTCTGAAGTATACCAAGTATTATTTAATGAGATGCCTGGTTCTATTATTACTATATCCCATTCCGACCCCGTTAAAGTTTTACCTTCAATGAGGCGATATAGAAATGAGATATTTTTGATATCAAATTTCATCGTCTCAATTCCTTTATGGGTCGATCCTAAGTCGGTCTCATGTATGTAGGGCGCAGTCTCATGTATGCAAGACGACCGAAACCCACACCCCGTGTCTAATCTTCTGTCTCTACCTCAGCTTGGACTTCTTTGCTTATCTTGTACCGCTCTTATGCCTCTATATCATATACAGACGCACAAGTCAAGCACGAAACTACTTTTTCTTGCGGGCGACTCCGCACAAGGAAAATGCAATAGCAATTGCCCTTTCCCTTGGTTCGCCCTCATCAATTAACTTTGGAATCTTATCTTCAACACATTTCTCTGCTTTAGTTTTTTCTTCAAGAGTAGCAGACTCACCAAGAGATTCTTTAATTTCTTTGCGAATATTAACTATTTCTTCACAAACATTAACTGCATATCTCATTCCATGCTCTGCAAACCATTTCTGTGCTTCCATAAAATCTTCTGGTTCAGAATTAGATTCCTGAATATATGCAAAGAAACCACCAAACCAATTATCAAATTTTGTACGTTCTTTTAAAGTTTCCCAACCATCTGTATATTTTGAAGAAGTTACAAACTTGCAAGCATCTTCTGCCCACTGAACAGAAGTATATTTCTTAAATCCCTTTTTTAGTTTCTTCTTATCTTTATGTGCTTCTGTATTAGTTCCAGATAATGCAACCTTTGCAACCTCTATAATCTTACCCATATCAACCCCAAGTTCTTCTTGGGATTTACCAGGATATGCTCTTGCAATCATAATAACTTCTGCAAGTGCTGCTGTTAATTCTTCATTGTCGCCATTGCTTTCAAGAAACTGTGCGTTCCATTGTCTTGTACTTTCAATAAAATCTCTATCTACCGGTTTAGTCCTTGGAGCATCTGGGATAGAAAAATTAGCAACAGTAACATTTTCATCTGAGAGAATATATTTTCCTTTTATTTGTTTTAATGATTCTAAGAAAATATAATGATCTTCAAGAGCAGCATGGATATAAAATACTGTCTTCTCAGAATCATATGCCTCAATTAATTCTTCAAGAGTCTTTGATTCAATTTGAACATTCTCAAGCCGTGAAGAAATCTCCGGCATAGCCTCTACAGTTTCCTTCATACTCTTATTATAAAAGAACTTTGCATCACGATCTGGAGCTGAACATAAAAGACTATAATGCTTAAGATAAAGCCACCAATGAAGTTCTTTTATCCTTCCATCTGGTGCTGACTCTTGAGTTTTAATCTTCTCAAAATAATCTTTGTCAGGGTCAGACTTGAATCCACGCAACTTTTTAAAATCGGAAGCCTTGAGGTTTTTAATAGTATTCCAAATACCGAAAAGAAATTCATCCGACTCTGCAATGATCTCCTTTGCATGGGGACTAGTTGGCGGCTTCTTTGCAAAAGTAACAGCCGCTGACCCTGAAAATGCTTCAACAAATATATCATGTTTCGGTAAAATACTGGCGATGTGTTCTGCTTCGTATCCTTTCCCATTGAATGTTCCAAATGGACGGGCGAGTTTTTCATTAGCCTGTTCTGCTTGCGATGTTCCCGGCATCGGGAGTATCTCCAATAGAAGGTGTAGCGTTATTCCCAACAGTTATTTTCTTTTTCTCAGGCGTGCTATCTGCGTCGTCCGCAGGCTCATCTGTTTCTCCCCTTTCAGTAGAAACATCAAAAGTAGCAGCACCAAGACCCAACTGTGAGGAAATAAAATCAAAGATAGCAACTGCACGTTCCTGGTCGATAAAATTCTTCCCCCTTGCTAAAGTTAAAGCTCGACCAGTTAAGAATAGTGATCTAGCTATCTTCTCTAAATCACTTGCCCAAATCTGAGGAAGAAAAATTTCATAAGACTTATCTACATTCTCAGGTAACTTGCCAGCGATTATTGCTTGGTCGATTTGAAAATCAAAAATAGCTGCAATTAAATTACGGAAGAATCTTTGCTTTGCACGAAGCATCTTCGTTGTTGGCACTCCCATTTCAGCGGCAGTTGCGCGATTACCACTAGAAGGATCGCAAAGCCAATGAACAGGATAACCAAGAGCGGCTGCAATGTGAGTCTTAATTAATGAAGCGTGCTCACCAGCATCATCCATATTAAGGATTGGTGCTTCTGGCTTCACCGTCATTTTATCATTATGAAATCTCACAGAGCCAGGTTTAATATTTGAACCGAATGCTTTTTCTAATTCCTTTAACTTCTTTAAGTCTGCGCCTTTTACAGTAACATCCCAAAGAACCTGCGCTTTAATCATCGCAGCTTCATGGATAGTAAAGAGATACTGTTCGTGAGTTTCTAACCAATCAATTGCAGAAAGCAAATCAGTATTACCACGACTTGCATTGACAACTTTATTGATTTGAAAAACAAAAACTTCACCAACTAGCTTTCCAAATGTATCTGATTTTGGATCTTCGTCAACGTGAATAACTTCCATCGTTGGTAATTCATCATTCGCCGAGTCAATAGGAGTTGTAGCATTATCCTTCTTTGATCGCTTTAACTGAATAGTTGTTACTATTTCTACATTTTCTGGATCAGAAACTACTGCATTGACGTTAATAGGATCAATATAGCCTAATCTAACAAGGCCGTTTTCTTTATTAATAAAAACTGGATAGAATTGTTCGCCGTAGAGACTAAGTTCAAATGCCTTATTAAATTGCTTGAGATTCCAATTGTTTACATGATCATTCCAGTGTAAATCTAAAACTTCTTGAACAGCAGCTTCTTTAGCTTTAAATGTTATCCCCTCTCCAACGATAAAATCTCTGGTAATATCAAGCCCGCGTTTCGCAAGTGGATATCCTAGGTATAAGACGTATGCAATCTGTAATGTACGCTCATGCTTGAATCTACTAATATCACGAAACTTCGTTACACCCTGTGATACATCCCTAAATTGATCTTCGTCTCTATCAACAAAATCCCTTAATAATGCTGCATCCGATTCCCTTCCACGGAATACGTATGCAAACGCTTCCTTTGTTCTAGTAAGAACTCCTTTATTTTCCCTGTCCTTCTCATCTTTCTTAGCCATTGATTAGTTCTGCACTTTCGTACAGAATCTAAGTCCACGCTTTCGCGTAGACTTAGATTCCAAAGTGGCTGCGGCGACTTCTCTTAGACCACAAGTCTTTATCCATACGAGAAGGTGTGCTGCCAAAAACAAAGAGTCCTGAATTCCTCCTATTAGAAATGTCGTGCAATGGTTCAACCTTAATTACTTCTGGTTCTGCTCCATGCACTTCGTATCTACAATACCAATTTGCTAACATTAATGACGACACGCAATCATCATGCATTCCATCTGGTGCAGAATAACGAATCTTACCAGACGCCAGTCGCTTCATTTCATACCAGCGAATTTCATCTGTGAATATTTCAACGTCTGGAATCTGTATCCTTTCATTCTCAAAAGAATGTTGCAGAGATTGAACCATATTTTCTTTAGACTGTGTGGAGAATGGTATTCCGATTACATTATCTTCACCAACTTCTTCAACTAATTCATCATGAATTGGCGATCCTACTCCTGTGCTGTCATGCACAATCTTTGCATTCCACTTTTTCTGTAAATCCCTGGCTTCTGCTCTAAGATATGGCCAAGGTTCTTGTTGAATTCTTTTAAATTCAACAACAGTTCCAAATGAATCCATAACTATCATTACTGTCCAGTCGTGAGATTTCGCCCAGTCAATTCCAAGCGTGTATGGGCCTTGCGATTCATATACATCTGATTGTAGAATGCACTTATCAATATTCCTGAAAACAGATGCAGCTTTATCAAGGAACTTTGCTTCATATTCTTGAGCAAAGAAATCAGCAGGCAAATCTTGTTTCGCATCTTCCCATTCAGATTTCGGGAAGTATGGATTATCTCTAGATTGCCATTTGAAAGAATCATAATGCCTATTCTTATGATGCGCTGACTTGCCGCGCATATGCCATTTATGGCACCAGTTCCTACCTTTGGGAGTTGTAGTTATCCAAATTTTACCGAGTTTATCCGATGTTCTTGTACGAATAATTCTAAGAGCTTCAACTTTTACATATGCAGCTTCATCAATCCAAACCGCATCAACACCTGGACCTCTAAGGTTATCTGGGTAATCGCAAGACTTACATTCAATTACAGTTCCAGAAATAAGAGTCCACGACTTGTCGCCAATAGAACGATCTATTACGAATTCTGGAATCTGATCTAATAGTAATTGAATTTCACGCTGTGCAACCTTCACCATTTTATAGGTTGGTGCGACTGCCCATACTATTCCGTTTTCAATTGAGAGTGCATGCTTTACTAATTCAAAAGCGCCAGCTACAGTTTTTCCACCACGCACACCAGCAATAAGGGTCCTGAAGCGTGCTTTCGACTTGTGGAAGGCGCGCTGATGCTTATGTGGTTTATAATTTAATCTAATTGCCGCTTTAGGCATTATGATTCTCCTTCCGGCTTCACTCCTGAATCCCCGCCATTTTCCCACTCTAATTCTTCTCCAATTTCGTCTTCAAGTTTTTTTAATTCTTCATCTGTAGGTATATTGGACTCTAAAGGTTCATAATGACTTTCAAGAAGTTCGCTAAGTTCAATCACCTTGGCCTTCAATAGTAATTCATCGGAGTCCAGACTATCGCATAAATTCATAGCTTTTCTAGTCGTTTCTAATATTCCAATATAGTTTTTCTTTTCTAAAAAATGTGAAAGCCTGTCTGACCAGGTTTCATCTATAGCTATCAGTGAATTAATCATGCACACCAATTCGGTGTGCGTTTTCTCAATCTGTTCTGGTGTCATTTTAATCGACATAGCCACCCCGTGAGGGACCATACACTATGTATGCGCTAGAGTCAAGGATATTCTCGTTTCTATTTATTCCTTATTTTATTGGCTCATCTTATGTCTCTATAAAATTTATATTCTTATTGAAATTATTGATTTGAAATCTCTTATTAGAATCTTATGAAATATTCTAATTAGAATTTCATCTTGGATTCTAATTTGGAATATTTTGATTTGAAATCTGCGTTGTTGTGAAGGGTAGTGGCTCCGCATATTACGAATAAGTACGGGCGGAAGTTTTCAGACGCCTATATAGAACCGCCATAGACTCTATATTATTAGACTCACGCGCCGCTGCCAACCGTTAGCATGCGTAGTGTAGCAGATAGATACGTCACGCAATTGATATTATCATATCGCCCGCGCAGACAGGCTACGCAGGCAACTGTGGTACTAGGACCATGGGGGAACCTGTAGGGCTGACGTGCCGCTCAGTGGGTCCAGGATCGCCGGTGCGGACCTAGCACGACGGATGCGGGGCCCAGGTCACACCGCCAGATATCGGCGCTTAGGATTCGTTAGTGTACGAAGCATACAATCAAAAGAACAAGCCACCCGCGCGGGTGGCTTGTTCGGGTCGGCTGTGCGAGTCATACGACGACGGGCCGCCCGGTGCCGCCCGGTGCCGCCCGGTGCCGACCAGCGCGACCGTCAGCGCGTCCATGAAGTCAAGAGAAAAGAACAAGTCGCCCGCGCGGGCGACTTGTTGGTGGCTCATTCGTAAATCCCCAATAACTCCCGCGCATGACGGATCGCTTGGGCATCACGCGCCGACCACGATTCTCCCTCGCGCGGGAGTACCGCGCGCAGAGCATCACGCACGGATTGCTCGCTCGCGCGCGCGGTATCGCGCTGCGCGAGCGCATCGGCGCATATAGCTTGTGCTGACTCCGCCGCATCAATTGCGCGCGTGTCATGCGGTTGTTCGTCCGACGTAACCAGTGATTGCACTGGACACAGTTCTAACGCTGCGCGAATCCCGTCGAGTATCGCGCAGTTCCAATCATGGATATAATCCGGGTTAGCTGAATCGAAGCCTATTTGTATATAAAGCATTGTATACCTTTCTTTTTGGGTTCCAAGTGAATTAGCCAAGTACGTTGAATCCACACTGGTGTCTATGAATCCACACTGCCATCCACATGAATGGCGACCATTTTACTGTCCCCGAGTTCTACTAAGCATCTTCTCTTGAAATCTGCACTCCCGAGAAATGCGGCGACAGCTACCATTAGTGGGCCGCGTACCACTGCGGATCGGTACAGGCTACCAGACTCACGCATAGGCCACCCGCACGCTGGCGCATAGGCCACCCGCGCGTAGAGAACACCCCGATCCCACGCAAACTCAGCTCGATCCCACGGCGCGAATTGCAGCGGAATAGAGATGCGTAAATAGGTATCAGAACCCCTCACGCAAAGGGACACTCTTGCCTCAGTCTCTTCCGGCAAATCGCAGAGCCTAGTTATTTGTGGCATTGTATCCCTTTCATCTTTAGTGTTTTGAAGTACAAAGCAAAACGGGCCGGGCACGTTGCCCGGCCCGTTTGATGCTTCGCGCGAGACGCTTACCCGCTGGGGAGCGTGAGCACCAGCAGCGAGCCGCCGGCGCTGGTCTCCCATTCGACTTCCACAGACGAACCGTTGAGTGCCGTGTGGTCGAACACGCGACCGGGAAGGTCGCCGGTGAACGTGACGCTACCGAACGTCGGCGCGCGCATGGCATTATGCGCTTTCGACAGGCTCCAACCGCCAGCATCGCACTGGCGAATATAGAGCTTCCCGTCGGCGAACGCTGCTTCAACCTTGATCTTGACCGGTGCCGACCGCGTGCCGAGTGAAAGGCCCATTGCCTTGAGCGCAGTATCACCAATCTTGACCTTGAGAACCCCGACAGTTCCTTCGGCCGCGTTCTTGGCGACGTACCTACTGATCTGGCAGGCGTCAGGGCTGGCGCTCTTGCGTCCGCGCGTGGATTCCGGTTGCGCGAAGTCGAGCGAATCCACGTCAACGGTTGCGTTCTTTGGCTTTGCCATTGTTTGCACTCTCTTTCGTGGGTCTGGCGCGCCACCCAATACCGCGACCGATAGAAGCCACCAACCCATTGCAGTGAGTACCAGAGCACCCACTACAAAGGTCGTGACAACCGGCACGGCGCAGACGGCGCGCACGGTGTTTGCGAGCACTGGAGCTGCCCTCCAGTCAGGTTGTCAAAATCGCGGGCACCACGAATCGGCGCACGCGGCCAGCGCACGTTGCGCCAGCACGGGAACTATAACCGCGGATTGGCGCAAATGAAAGCACTAAATCATAAATCGGTGCTATTTGGTCGAATACTTCAAAGACCAATAACACAAAGAACACCAAATGGCAGTTAGCGTATCTAGTACCCTAACACTTTGTACCATTGTGTTACAGTATGACTATCACACATATCATACAGTAACACAATCACATATCCGATTAGGATTGTATCATACATATCATACAGTAACACAATCATACAATCATATTGTCCTATCATCCTACTATCATACAATCATATTGTCCTATCATCCTACTATCATACAATCATATTGTCCTATTATCCTACTATCATACAATTGCACATGCAATAGTTCGTATTCAAATCAAGACAATAAGATATTGATATCTCAACATCTAAAGACCTGAAGATATCAATATCTTGAGATTCTATTGTCCGGGCCAGGCGGATTTGTGATAATAAGCCTCTTTAGGGGGTATAAGGAATGTCAAATATGAAATGCCTAAAATTAATAACTATTATATTTAAATTAAGAATGATTTGTGATAATACGACCTTATAGGGGGTTGAACAAATATGAGATATGGATTAGGTAAAAAGTTTTCTAGGGAATGTCTAATATCTTAATCCTCATCATCTCCATAATCATCATCATCTTTCTCGGGCTCTTTCGTAGCAATACCTAATTCCTTTTCTGCGCTAGGATCATTTAATACAATAACTTGATCATCGTCGTCATCGCCATCGCTGCCTAATGCAGTTAACACCTCGATTCTACTAACTAACTTGCCACTAGATTTCGCCTTGAGTTTCTCTTTTAATTCTAACGCCTTAGTTATTGGTGCGGTTGCTCGGAGTAATGCTAGAATATCATCCAGGTGATCTTGCTTACTATTCTCAATTATCTCATATCCTCTGAATAACAAGTCAGCCTGAAAAGCTATAACCTGATCTATTCCACTAGGAGTTTCATTATTCTGTAAATCATTATCTAATGCTGCATCTGCTTCATTAGCTACTCTAATTATTTGCTTAGCTGCTTTATGCCTAACACCCTTTGCCTTTGATTTTATTCTTCTTCCTCTTTGCTGAAGTTCAGATCTTTTTGTTCTCTTTATCTGAGCCTGCTCCGAAGGATCATGTGCAATACAATAATCACAGTAATTCTGACTTCTTTGCTTACATTGCTTACCAGTCTTATGATGCTTGCCTTTACACCTATCCTCTTCTGGCCAATCATTTAATGTGGGATTTCCTGATGGCATTTATTATCTCCTAATAAGAAATAGAAATAAGATTGGGTACTAAGCATACCTATATGACATGTACACCTACTGTACTTGTATGATATGTGCCATATCCTGTCTATCATATAAGCACTTGAATTCTTATTGGTTAATAAGATTATTTAATAAGATTATTTAATCTTATTTCCTAATCTTATTGTTCCCTAATCTCCAAGTCAAGGGGTGGAGCAGATAGAGGATACGGTGTATAGCGATCAAGGACTATCTCCAGTGTATTCTAAGCCATAGCATAGCACTTATTTCTCATACGTCAACTGTTTATATCTTGATCAATCCCGCGTATCTCATTCAATCGCCGCCTCCGTATTGTCTAATTTTCCAGCACCTCAATCCGTCTCGCGCCGGTTTATATTAGGGGGAGAAAAAGTTG